>Ga0193956_1000064_pt1 | contig 45123 bp, 89 predicted proteins | sample BB_7_MG_FD_140358 | JGI IMG/M metagenome (GOLD analysis project Ga0193956, IMG submission 140358) | Microbial mat bacterial communities from the Broadkill River, Lewes, Delaware, United States - BB_7_MG | ecosystem: Environmental > Aquatic > Freshwater > River > Microbial mats | place: USA...
GTAACTTCGCTTTGTTGTTAGTTACATAGGAAGCTCGTTACATTGCACGGGTTTAACAATGTGCAGGGGTGCTAAGCGCAGCAAGCACATATATAGTTATACTTCTTATTATCTATTGTTTGTATCATTGGAATAGTACTATTTAAAAATAAATTATATTTCTTTGTCGGACGTATTAATATAATGTGTATCTTTGTGGTATATTAATAATCTAAAAATAAAATATTATGAATACGGAAATTAAAAATATCATAGTTAACCGCAGTTTATTCAATAGATATTATAAAATCATAGGTTTGAATAATGCAAAGGAATTGTTTTTCAATATGAATATAGAAAACTTTAACGAATTGTATTTAGACCTTGCTTGGATTGAAAACGGAGTGTTAACCAGCAATAACGATCTACCTGACTTTATTAATCATATGATTCACATAAGTGCAAATGAATTAGACTTAAGTATAAATTTTCTATAAATTACTTTATATATTCTAAAAAACCTTGTATTAATTTACAAGGTTTTTTTTATGTCAATACCTTAAACTATTATACAGCTATTCAAGTGTATATATCAATCAGTTATTTTTCTTTATTCATCAAAATAAGACAATAAACAAGCCTAATTAATTTCTCTATCTAACTTACTTACATCTCATAGGTTATTATATAACCTTAGTTAACTATCTATCTATCAATGTATTAATTTATTTTTGCTATACGTTAAGTTTTATTTGCTTTTGTATGTTTCAATGTAGTATATTAGTATCAGAAACAAACAAACAATTTAAAACATGAAAACATTAATTAAATACTTTGAATACTCTTTATTAATAGCCTTGATAGCTTGTATAGTTGTAATAGCTGCAAACTTGTAAAAGGTTGTTTAATGGAAACTAATTACTAAATAATTAAATTAATCCATTGCTATATCAAAATAAATACTATCTTTGTAATTCAATAATAAAAACAATATAAAAAACTTATAACATGGAAACTTTTAACATTACCTTAACCCAAAAATCATTTGAAGCGAAAGCAACAAGCGTAAAAGCAAACGACCTATCAGACCTTAGTACTTCAATTGCAACCTTCTGCAAAGAAACCGTAAATTTACACGAAAAACTAAAAGCTCATAAAGTATTGAATCACAATACTAGAATTAAAGCAGGTCAAGAAATGAATATTACTATTGACTTAGTAGAAGATGACTTTTCAATCAGTACTTCATTAAGAAACTTTGGTAGATTCGTAAAAAACTCAGAACTACACGAAATAGTAGAAACAATACACGAAACATTGAAATATCAGAATAATGTGGCGTATTTATTCAATGTAAAGGAATAGGAGAAAGTAAGTATAAAAGCCCTGACAATCCACTCTATTAAATTAGGTGGAATTTCAGGGTGCAACTAATTTAATAATATAAAAACAAATAAGATGAAAAAGAGCGAATTAAAACAAGGTGATATTTTTACGCTAAGAGATGGGACTGTTGAGGTTTTCGTAAGGCTAGATAATGGAAATATCTATTGCAATAAAACCTTTCCGTACACTTCTTATAATCAAGAGTTAACCTCTAGTTATGCGCCTGAGTTTGATATAATAAAAGTTGTAAGACCTGAGTACGTTATGTTTGAACGCGAAGAAACAAAGCCACTACTAATACTTGACGGCGTAGAATACTCAGAATCTACACTTCGAAGCCTAATTAAGAAAGCCACAAGCTAAACTTAAAAGCTCCGTATTGCCTCGCCTCCTTAATTGGTTGCGGGGTTTCGGGGTGCAACTAAAAAGCAAATAATATGAAAACTTACTTATATATCGGTAAATACAAAATCACAGAGTCAGAAATAAACGAGACCTGTACAAAAGTAGGTAAGACAACAAAAACACAAAGGATTATTTCCACCGCTGCAAAACGTGAAAATTTAGAAGATGCTTTTATGATGCAAGCAAAGCAAGCAAAGAAGGACGAAAAGAACACCAAGCGATATAATAAGAAATACGCAAAAAGAAAATAGAAATAATACGCATAAAATATATATTGGGTGAGCACCAATTAAAAAACGTATTGGATTAAGTTCCGATTAATTAGCAAAACAATACATTTGTGTATGTTTATATAATATAAACTATATGTATTATTATGCTTTTTAATCGGATTATATATGCTCTTCTAATGGTTAGGATGTTACGACATAGAAATGTAAGTTCGATTCTTACGCTTTTATTAAGTTAGTATAAAGGTTAGTACGCTATTACAGTAAAGATATCGGTTCGATTCCGATGCATATATTTTATTTATTTAAAAATTAGAAATCATGAGAAAATCAGAAAAACAGCTAAACCAACTAGTTAAAACATGTGTTCAATTTGGCGATTATATAGATATTCTATCAGCTATAAAGTCAGGTAATGTAAATTATTATAATAACGTAGGGTTCTGTTGTAATGACAAAATTTGTTTTACAGATGAAACTGGTAATTATGTACACCTTGAATCATTGTCAGGCGTTATCTCTAAGAAAAGTGAGAAAACGTTTTTCGCAAATGTGGAAGGTGTAGATTGGTATGCTGTAGAAATGATAGGTTGTTTTTATCTTATGTGTGACACGGAATTGATATATTTAACAAGAAACTAAAAACTAACACAATGAATTACCTGGTGACATATGACTTCGCTAAGTACAGACCTAGCAACTTTGCTGTGTTCAGAATGCAAAGTGAATTTAAGAAAGAGATTACAAGCCTTAATAGCGAGTCAGCTAAAAAACTGGTTGGTGAAGAATACGGAATTAATCCGTTTTACTTGAAAGCAGAATTATTAACAAACTAAAAACAAATTAAAATGAAAAGAGAATTTATTTACACAAAAAGAGAAACCTCAATTAGTTTCGTGTTTTTAAAAAACATGAGTACTGATACTATGCCAAGAATATTAAAGGCTATTGATATTCATAAGCTCATAGATAATGATGTTAGATTTTCTATACAATTCAATCCTACCGATATCTACGGAGATACATTAAAAGGAGATTATTACGAGTTGTATTGTACATCATCAGATTTAAGCCTATTCTGGTCTATATACGATAAACTAGATAAATCATAATAAAAAATTGATGTTGATTTTCGCCTGTTATAGTGACATTGGCACTTGTTTAAGGATTCGATTTCTTTAGTAGGCACATTTAATAATAACGGAGTAAGGCACGGGTTAACATGAGTCCCGTACAAATAGGTGAAATTACGAAAGTGGATAGCCAACTGCAAACCTACCGTTATTATTTTACTTACTTAAAAACAGTTATTATGAAAAAACCAGACTTATTTGATATCACAATGATGATATTTATATTATCTATAACGATAACTGGCTGCATTATAGCCTTAATAACTCTTACTTAAAAACCAGAAAAAATGACACTAACAGAAAATGAGTATAATGAACTTGTAATAATTGACAAATACGGACTAGATAATACTATCCACTTAATTCACTGTTCTGATACTTTAGAAGAAATTAGAGAAGATGTAGCTACACCATACGCTGTTATGGAAGAATGCACGAACTTTGCAAGAGTACATTTAGTGACTGACTTTTCAGAAGATGAGGCATTACAGCAAGTAGATGAATATTTGCGTGAAAAAGAAGGATTTGAAGAAACTCACCTTATCGGAGCGTTTGAATTAGAATTAATGTCGCAAATATAGTATAAATTGGCGACCAAAACTAGAAATTATGAATACAATTTTATTAAACCTCATAGAAAAGGTTAGTAAACAAACTGGTGTAGAACTTAGAGTTGAAAAGCTAAATATAAACGGGCTAGAAGCTATATTTATAGATGGTGAAGCTCACATTATGGTTGGTGATTACGAAAGAGACCTAGCGTTTATAGATGGGTTATTTGTAGGATTAACACACATCAAAAAACATGAATAATGAAGATAACATTAAAGGATATTATAGAAGATGACTCATGGATTATAACGAAAGTTATTAATGGTCATAATGGTTCTGTAAGGATAGATGCAATGCGTAGATTCTATAAAGCAGACGAACAGAACAGATTTTCTGACTGGTATCAGAAAGATTACGTAAACAGATTGTATAGAGAAAACAAAGGAAGGAATCTAATATGAAAGCATTACAAAACGGTAACGAATGGTTATGGGCTATAGCTTACATCTTCATTGTGACATTAGCGGTGATATTATTGTCAGCAGGGGAAAGTATTATAAATAATTTAATAAAATAATCATGGAATACAGAACAGAAGAGCAATTCATTGATATAATGGAAAATGCAATAAACGGAAATTGGTCAGATGCTTTTAAAGGAGCAGAAGAAGGAGGATTCTTCGCACAAGACCTTATTAGACACTATGAGAATATTGGTGAAATGTATGGTTTTGAGCTTGAGGATTTAGTATATATCGCTGAAGGAGCACAAAGACTGAGATAATGAAAAGCTACGAAGTAAGAAATTACAGAATGATAAAAGTATGTTACGTACCACCAACAAATACTAGAGGTACTATGATTAAGATATTTGAAACCAAAAGGTATAACGACCAAAAAACCCAATCCAAGAAGTTTAGTTATGATTATCAAATTGGAGATGTTGCAGAACAAGCATTTGATATACTCGTAAGAAACGGATTCAATGTTATAGGTAGAGCTTCTCAATTAGATTATTACGTGTTCTTTTGTGATAATTGGAGTAATGAGTTTATTGAAGTTAAAGACTTAAAATAGATAATATATTAACGGTTTGGCTATGAAACGTAGGCGAATCGAAGCACTAAACTTTAAATAATGAATAGATATATAGAAGAAATATAATGTTGAGTTTAGCACTTACTGCCTATATTTTATATTTATTGTTAGGCGTATGTGCTTTTAAATATAGTATAATGAAACCGATTGATGCAATAATAGATACGCAAACACAAATACAGAACTTAATAGGTTTGCACAACGATAAACTAAAAGACATAACTGATGAAAAGCAGAAGCAATTTATGAAAGGTATAATTGCTGGATTACAGAGAGCATTGCTTACAATACCTTTAATTGAAACACTTGAAGATTGTAGTGACTAGCATTACGCCTAACGTTTTGTATAATATTAGTACGGGAATTAAAGCAGTAACCGCCCGAACTACTCTAAACTTAATTAAATGGTAAGGCTGTAAAATTAAGCACTAACCCCGTATTAATTTTATACTGTGTTAGCCGCTTTTAAGATTAACAGATGAAAACTTTAAATAGAGCAGAAATAGAAGTAGAAGATTACCAAGAGATTTTTAAAAAAGAAGCACACCACAACCATGAAATAATTGAAACTGATAATGGCGTAATAAAATGGAAAGCAAACCCTGATGTAGAACACTTTTTAAAAAATATCTCACTTAATGATTTATGCCCGCTACTAAATTGCATGGGTTACGATAAAAACAGTGAGGTTTATAGAAAGCTTTATAGAGACATGGGATATTCATTAAGCGGTTATTGGGAAATCTTCTACTGGGAAATGAATAATGAAGATGCAGATAGCTACAACCCTAATTGCGGCTAACGGCTCGGATAAGCGCAGTAAATTACTAATAATTAACACCTAAGATTATGGATATTAAAAACTTTGAAAACTTCACAGAGACTGAATATAGAGCAAATTTATTGCGTTTATCTATTGTTAGCCACTGCGATTTAATTGATAAAGAAGTTTATTACAGTAAGCCCACATACGGTAAGCATAAGGTTTTGCTGTGGGATGAAGACCGCGGAGAATATCTACTAGCTATTGATGGACACAAATTTTGGACTAATCCATTCCGCATCCATCGTTGTGGCTAACGTATGGTTATATGATTAGTAAAAACTATTTGAAACACAAAACTTTAAAATATGAACTGGATTGACATAAACGAACGGCTGCCAACTTATTATGAGCCTGTACTTATTGTATGCAGCAATAAACACCAAGTAGTTGCATGGAGAGCAAGCGATGGAGAAACAGACAGCTACACAATATTAGATACCGACTTTATTGTATGCTATGAAATAACGCACTGGCAGCCACTACCAAAACCACCGAAGTAAGTTTTTATTAATTATATAACGTGTTATAATACTGGTGGCGGAAATTAAAAAGGCGCAATGTATGGTTCGCAACCATTGCCCGACCGCTGCTGTGGGAACGAAAACGCAGTTCCGCCACTTGTTTATAACGGAAATAATAAACACAGTAAAAGATATGAAAGACAAAATTAACAAAGTAGTAGAAGACCTTAAAAAAGGCACAATAAGTAAAAAAGATGCAGAAACCCTTTTATTGGGTTTATTTAGTGTTAGCAACTGTTTTATCTGCTCCAAGTGCGGAAAAGAGCTTTACAAAGGATGGGAGCAAGCAGCTTGCAACTTTACACTTAACTTAAACATTGATTGCCAAAGCACAAAAGCTCTTTGGGGGGGAAGATGAGAATATAGGATTTGAACACCCAGCAATCGAAGAAGGTAGCGGATACCAAGGACTAAAAATAGTGAGTGGGGAGGATAAAGATTACAGACTTTGCATAAGCTGCCATCGTAAGTTTACAAAGATGATTGGCGACTGGCTGAAGAATGGTTGCTAACGGTTTGTATAAGATTTGAAGGGCAAACCACTAACGATAATTAAGAGAGCAAAAGGCTATATTGCCCTTTTAATTTTATACTTTGTTATAGCCAGTTAATTTACTGTAATGAGCAAAAAAGACATAAGGAAAAAGTATAAAAAAGGCGAGTACTTCGAGAATGGAAAACTTTACAGAGTTGGTAATTGGCTAAAGAGATACTTTGCCACAAAAACCACAAAAGTTAAGCATAAGAATAATTGGCTATAACGTTGATAATATGGCAAGTAGCCATAAACAGCACAAAACTTTGAATACAGTAAAATGATTATAAACACGCAGATAGTGACAAATACAAGCCTAACTTGGCTATTTGCTATATTTATTGTTAGGCACAGTTATTATGGCAAAAAAGACATTATCGTTTGATGCAGAAGGTGTAGCTACTAGTGCAAGAACAAACAACTACCTACACGTAGATATTGAAACAGATTACCCCGATGAAATAATAAACGAATTTAACCCAGATGAAATAATAAGCGAATACGCTGACTTGGATGAGTTATATGAGGCACTAAAGGAACACTTTAACGAAGATTAATTGTGCCTAACGTTTAGCGTATGATACGTTGCTATTAATAGCATGAATTTTAAATAACAAATAAAAGATTATAAGATGAAGATACTTAATAAATTAGCAGAATGTAAGCAATGGATTATACGCATTGTTATGGTGCGTACTTTCTTGCTTAGTAGTGAAAAAAGGCAAAATTATTTGATTACAAAAAATGCAAGTATGTTTTTAGGTTTACAAAACGTAGCAAAGCACTGGGATAACTTAGGAGACGTTAGAAGCTCAATGGATATAAGTAGTGAAAGTTACAAGTACTTAGGTAATTTTGCCTTGTATTGTAATGCAAAAGGAATTGACCAAGTAAAAAGGTTGAAGTTGTATGCACCATAACGGTTTGTATATGGTTTGAAAGCCAACTACAAACGCTGATTAAATGAACGAATATTAACATGGCTTTTTAACTATATACGTTGTTATAAGCCGTTTTTACTAAAGATATGATACCAGAAATAAATAAAGAATACGATTACTTTGATGATGGGAAGATAAACCCAAGCAGGCATGATAAAGTTACAATAACCGAACTTGTGCGTTTTAACAAAATAGATAAAGAAATAAAAGCTAACTGGCAAGAAGAAGTTGAGCAATGCCATTGGCTTTACAATAAAGAGACTGACTATTTTGTTAAGGGAAGACTTAAAGAAACAAAAGAAGATGTGATATTTGTACGAACCTTAGATAACGGATGGTTTAGTTTAGGATGGTGGGCTGGGCGTTTAGATACAGATGGAAGTTTGATAGCACGATTAAATGGCTTATAACTACGTGTTATAAATAATTCAAAAAATTGAACCTTATGAAACTATCAAAAGATGAGGAACTTATGTTGTTAAGATTAGAGAAGCGAATAAATACAAAAGGAGTTTCAAAAGAGTTCTTAGTGCAACTTTTTGAACTATCAGGATTGTATGGTGGATTCGAAACCATAAGTAATTACGGTAAGATTTACGGAATAAGCTACAACGGTGTAAAGAAAACTCGAAATATAAAAACAATACGAGGTGTAAAGTTCGTTATTGGTAAATAATAACATTATGGCAGGAATATACGGAACAGACGATATAGACAGATACTGGGAAACAAGACTAGACGAGTATCTGGACGAAACGTACGAAGAAGAAGAGAAAGAAGAAACCGAGTGTGATGCTACAGAATCAGACTTATACTAAAACAATAATTATGAGTAAAATTAAAAGACAAATAGACGACCTTTCAGAAGGTGAATACATTGAATTATACGGACGAGCTCCGTTATCAGCAGCTGACGCATTTGTTATTAATGATGAATACGACCCAAGTTACGATGTAAACACGTTGGTTTATGGAATAGAGAGTAGTTTGTACGATGAAGATAATATATATTAGATATAAACTACAAAATAATAGACAACATAGTAATCAGTAATATAAATTTCAAAGATCACCCTGACTTTGTAGATGCCTTTATTGATTCAGCTGATTACGATGGTGTTCCTGTGAATGAAGAACAGTTAAATGATATTAACGAGGATAGAGACTTTGTTAATGAGTGTATAATTAAACAAATATACTAATGAAAACAAAACAAATAGCAGAGCAAATAGCAAACGCCTTAATGGTTAAAAGTCCTATTGTTGTAAGTAGTGATTTAGTCATCATTAAGGACAAGGTTGCAATACCATTTAGAACGTTACAAATGACCTGTAATGTCAATACGTTACTGGTAAAAGCGGAGATTGAGAGGTTTATTGAGAACAATGAAGTAGACTTCTATTCAAAGCATGGGAATAATGTATTAGAAGCTAAATACGATAACTTACGCAATGTTTTAGAGTTAAGACTCCTTACCGTGTTTGATAAGACCGAGTTGGAGAAGATTAGTTATTTTGCAGATTTAAGAAAAACAGGAATTAAAAACATTTAGTATGAACCTAATAAAAGACTTAAACATAAGATTCATACAGCAAGCATCAGCTATTGGAATGAATCACTTAACAGACATTGAAACCTCCACGGCAGACGCAGCCAAAGCAGCTATGATAGTGTACTTAGCTATTAATGAGATAAGTGAAACAAGCAGAATAGAGTTTATTAAGTATTCTGGCATAAACATAACGCATTATCTTTTAGAGAAGCTAAAGCGTAATATGAACACCATAGAACGGCTTGCAGTAAAAGAAATAGTTAGTTTGATTAAAGATAAACTACCAGTTAAGGAAATTGATAAAATCATAAAATAAGTTTAATACATAAATTTAAACTAAACGTAATGAGAAAAACAAAACTTCAATACTTGCACGAACTAGCCTTAATTGCTTTTTCGATGGATGAAAAAGCAGCCAAGCAGGAGGCTAAAACAAAGAGATTACAGAGAATGGCTGCGCTTGCACGAGCAGGGCAAAAAGAAAGCGAAGAATTTAAGAAACTAGAAATGGATTTTAACCACCCTACCGTAACAGATTACGGTGAAGATATGTTTGCCTTGCGTAAGGTTGTTAAGCAATTAAGGCGTTATAAGATAGACTAGCCTTGCATACGACGACGGAGATGCGACATGAAGCGGTTGCATAATAAGACACTTCAAGTTTAGTAAATAGTAACATAGCAACTGATTTATATTGCTTGTTACCAACTTTTAAAAATTATGGACGAATTAAGACAAATAGAAAGCAGCCAAAGACAACATAATGAACAAGCTGAACACCTAATGCGAGTGGAATTATTAGAAACCGAACAACAGTACAAAAGATTTGCAATGCTTAAACCAAGAGTGTATATGGATGGTGATAAGTGGTGCGTGGGCTACGGTTCAATGCCAGAGGGGGTATTTGGCTTTGGAGATACACCGCACGATGCTTTATTAGACTGGGAAGTACAATGGAGCACTAAATAATTTTTTATTGTTGGTTTAACACTAAATATGTAATTGATAATTATTAAAACAAATAACGAGTTAAAATGATAGATTTAGAATTAAACTTAAAAGCTTATAAACACCATATAATGGAAAATATACTAATCCTGTGTAATAACCATTTCGATGCGTCATCCACTAATGGTAGGTATATTTATTACAATGTAGTTAATAGGTTTATTAAGGCTTCTTCTGGTGAAGTTGGCGCTATGTTTGGGTTAGATAGAGCTGGTGTTAAACGATATTTAAAACTCTCAGTGTTGAACGAAAGACGTGTCGATATGATTGTTGAGGATATTAAAGAGCCTATTTATAAGATACTTAGTAGATTTAACAGTTTATTAACTGTATAAAACTTGTGTATATCAATAATATTGTCGAACTTTGTAAAACCTTAAATAAATAACACATGACTAAAGAAGAAGTATTAACTAATATAATATATATAAGGATGAGTCTAAGAGATAAACATAGCAGTAAATATTTTTCTAAGAACAGAGATTTCGCATTAGATAGACTAATAGAATTAGAATATTATATAAATAACAAATAAATAATTAAATACACATTATGAAATTAGAAGTAGGAAAAACTTATTTGAATAGAAGAGGTGAGGAGGTAGAAATAGTTGATAAAGTCAGTGGCACTTGGGCTTTTATTAGCGAATGCTACTCGTACAGAGAGGACGGTAGACAATCCTATGGTGGTGAAGAGTGTGAACTTGACCTTATCAGCGAAGTAGTAACCGAGAGAACACTACCACGTAAGGTAATGGTTAGAGACCGCGATACACACCTATGGGAAGAAGCTACGTTATATGCTATTCTTCCAGATAACTTTAGCCAAAGATTCTCGGCTTATATAGAGGAGGATGGTGATAATGCAGCTAGTTATTACAAGTATATGAAAGAAATAGAATCTATTCCTGAGTTTACAATGGAAGAAGTTATTGAGAAATTAGGTTATGAATTTAAAATAATTAAATAATGAAAAAGAGTGAATTAAGAAAAGGAGACAAGACTACATTTAGAGATGGTAAAACAAGAACGGTAGATTATGTAGATGGTGATAATATTTGGAATAGTAACGGATATCACTACGCTAGATTTAATGAAGATTTAACTTGTACAGAAAATGAAGAATACGATATAGTAAAAGTCGTAAGACCTGAGTAAATTATGTTTGAACGTGAAGAAGAAGTTGCTGAAATGACATTAGCAGAGATTTGCGAGTTAACAGGTAAGAATATTAAAATAATTAAATAAAACAGTAAATTATGAGTGAAAGTATTGATTTAAAAGGTGTAACAATTCACAGTATTGATGAGATTAAGAGATTCGATAGTGGATTCTATTGTGTTAACTTCATTGTAAAGGTTGATGATGGTGAATACCCACAGCATCTAACATTACAGATGAATAAAGACAAGGCTGATAACCTTGTTAAGTTCAATAAGGTAGGAGATAAGGTTGACGTCTCGATTAATCTAAGAGGTAGATTATGGACTAATAAAGAAGGTAAGGAGGTGTGCTTCAACACGTTGGAATGCTGGAAAGTGTTTAAAACTGACGGTAGCGCGGATAAAGAAGCGGCAGCTAAAGAACCAGATTTGCCGTTCTAGTAAGTAGTTAATAACTAAAGACAAACAAATGAAATTAGAAATAGGAAAAGTATATCTTGATAGAGAAGGTAGGAAAGTTGAGATACTTAAAGAGGATTACTATGACGAACATAGCTTTATCGGAAGTAATGGGCATAGCTACAAGCAAGACGGTAAATTTGGTTACGGAGAAATTGAGTGGCATTTAGATTTAATTAGTGAAGTAAAAAAATTAAAATTGTAAAATAATATGAAAAACATAGCGCAAGCTATTGTAAATGTAATGAAAGCTGTTGACGGTGTGGAAAAGAACACAACTGTTGGCAGTGGAAATTACTCTTACAAGGGTGTATCAGATAAAGACGTAAAGGTCGTCTATAAAAAAGCAATGCAAGAGAATGGGCTGTCTATTCTTCCTATTGATGTACAACCTAAAGTCACTATAGAAAGGTGGGAGGCTGAAGAGTACGGGAAGACTAAGCAAAAGCAATCAATATTTACCGAGGTGACAACTAAATACCTTATATTACACACCAGTGGTGAATCACAAGAGATTGCAGGATACGGACAAGGTATCGACTCTGGCGATAAAGGAGCTGGCAAAGCCACTACTTATGCTTTAAAGTACGCATTATTATATACCTTTATGACACCTACAGGTAGTATAGATGACGCTGATAACACCCATAGCGAGGAGTTAGAAAAGCCAGCTAAGAAAGTTGTCAAGAAAGATATCACAGACGCGATGGTTATGAAGCTCATTGATTGGGCTGTATATAACGGTAAGACTATTGATGATATATTAATGTATTACAAAGGAACAGAAGAAATAATTACTAAAATTAAAAAAGGAATCGAAGATGGAAAAGTATAAAGTAGGTGACAAAGCAATCGTAATTAATGATAATAATCGCTCAACATTTCAGGATGGAGATGAGATAATTATTAAAGAGTTCTTGTGGTTTTCTGATGGATTTAAAACTAATGCTTACCGTGCTGTAAATAGATTTAATAAGTGTATGGTTGTGTTAGAATCAGACTTAAAACCAGTAGAAGAACTACCAATTCCAAGAAAAGTAATGGTTAGAGATTATTACAGCTGGCATGAGCTAACTCTTTATCATATTCTTCCAGATAACTTTGGTAGAAGATTTGTAACGGATTCACCAATGTCTGACAATCCTGTGTCGTGGAAACACATGAAAGAAATAGAAGAGAAACCAACCGAGCTTACGATGGAACAAATACAAGAGAAGCTAGGTTACGAAGTAAAGATAGTTAAGTAATGGGAAAAGCTGAAAATGAAGTCTTAGTCAGTCCTGCAAGATTACGCAGGGCTGATAGACATAGGTGTTACAAGTATGATTTGGTTAAGGTTGATATTGAATACGAAGATGACAAGGTTGTGCATGAGTTTATCACGTATAAAGACTTACAAAACAAAGCTCATTATATTGTTAGATGTAAACGATTCAAGAAAGCTAAACGATTCAATGGAATGAAGATTGTTAAATTAGAAAGGAAAAACAAGATATGAAATTTAAAGTAGGTGATAAAGTAAGAGTTATTAATGGTGGTGGTGCTGATAGATTTAGTGATGGTCGTGAATGTATAGTTGCACAAACTGATAATGGTAGTTATTATGAGTATTATATTAGTGACGGTAGTTGTTTTGATTGGATGAGGGGATGTAAATTAGAATTAATTAAAGAAAAACAAATGACAAAAGAAGATTTAAAGAGTGGAATGTTATTATTAGATAATAACGATATATTAAGATTGTTTATATTTGGTAAAGCTTATAGTGTTAGTAATGGTAGTTATGATTTAAGTATGATACCAGAAGACTTACATAGTGGTGGTTGGGGTATTAAAGCTGTTTATGAAGTAACTGAGGAATTTGGTAATGGTGATTTTGATTACTTCTTAGGTGATAAGAATTTCATAAAATACTCTACGCTATTATGGGAATATAAAGAACCAATAAAAGAAATGACTGTATCTGAAATAGCTAAAGAGCTTGGTTATGAAATTAAGGTAGTAGCTAATGATTAAATACGGAGATATAGAACCATTTCATAATGGTAAACTAACCGTAGCTAAGGGTTGTGGAATTCCTGAACTTGATAATAATTTCAGGTTCAAAAGGAACTTCACCATCATTGGTGGAATCGGAAATGTTGGTAAAACAACAGCGTGGATGTATGTGTTGTTCACTTGGGCTTCTCTTCATCCTGATAACCTAAAATTCCTCATGTTCTTAAACGAGAATGATGAAAAGGAGATGGCTATGCAGATGATTGAATGGAGGAACGCCAAATGGATTACAGACCAATCTAAGAGTGAAATAGAGCAGGCTATTACTTGGGTGAATGAACACTTCTTATTCTTAGAGAACGACTACAAGAGTAGCTTAGAGACTCTAATGTTTAAGTTTATGAATATTAAGCATGGTGAAAAAGGAATGGTACAGTTTGATTTCGATGGTGTATTTATCGACCCTTACAACTCTCTTCCTGTTTACAAAGGGTATATAGAACATTATGAGAATGCTTCTAAGTTTAGAGGTTTTACAAAGAAAATGAACGTAAAGGTTATGGTAAGTATGCACGCTAATACAGAGGCGCAGAGACGTAGAGATGAAGATGGGCGTGTCAAGGTTCCTCATATAGCAGACCTAGAGATGGGGTCTATGTGGTTTAATAGAGGTGATGATTGCTTTATGATTCATAGACAGATACAGATCGAGGAGTTAAAGAATATATCTGAGATTCATGTACAGAAGATAAAGCATAAACGTTCAGGTGGAGAACCTACAAACCATGACATGCCAATACAAATTACATGGATGCAGAGTTTAGCTGGTAGGTTTGTTTTTGAAGAGAGTGGTAACGCTATTCCTGTGCCAAGTAATGTATATAGTAAACAAATTGATTTTGAAACAGAAAAACAATAATTATGATAAAGAATGAAACATTAAAGAAGCTAGGGTTTAAGAATGATTACAATAAAGAATATTATTACCTAAACGTATTAGGCATTGACAGTGAAAATACATTTACTATATCATTCAATCCATACGCTCCACACGGATGTATAGCGTTGTTTATTGATGATAATGAACAAGTAACTAGAATATTAGATATAACAACTGAGAAAGAACTTAAACAACTATTAAAGTTATTAAATGTACAGTAAGAACGCATTACTCATATCACTCCTAACTGGTGAATCTGTTCGTATAGTTGAATACCAAAAGAACGGTTACTACTCAGTGATTGATACAGATGAACCAACAGCCAAACCTTATCTAATACATGAAGCTAACCTATCTGATAAGCCTTTTGTAGATGATTGGCTAAACTTCAAATACGGAGAAGGCGAGATATTCTCTAATAAGCTTTATATGTTAGACGTGTATCTGTTTGTGAAATTCACATTAGGCGAAGTATTTGGCTCTATCGAGTATATATCAGAAGATGAGTTTATCGTTAAGATTGGAGCAGAACGCAAGCAGTTTAAGCTTGAATTATGCGAGTACAACGGAGACTTCTTTAGATGGAACTCTGATACATTCAAAACTAATGCTGATTACATCTTTCAGGTTGGAGAAGACTTCGTCAGAATATTCAGTGTTAGTTTACGTCAGATGCTCGGTAGTAATGTCACTATGAGAGACGGTAAGATGTTGTTTTCATTTGAAGAGAATGGCGTATTGAGAACAGGAGCTATAAGTACTAATCCAGAGAAGACCAAGTTTGGTTGTCAATTGAGCTTGGTTATGGATTATATTCACGATTCACGAATTGATAAACCAAAGAGTGAAACTGATAGATTGATAGAAGAGAATATTAAATTAGAAAATATTATTCAAGATGGTGACGGTATGGCTAGAATAGTGTTTGTAGAAGAATAATAGTTAAGTTTTTATTATGGGAAAATTAGAAAAAATGTTAGACTGGTTAGTTGAATTAGATATTCAACATTATAAAACCGAAAAACTACTTGATTATATACCAAGTGGTAATTCACACTTTTACTTAAAATGTTCACAAGAAAGGTTTACAAGTGATGAAATGATTAAAATTTTCCATAATCAGGCTGATAATGAATTGATGGAACGCTGGAATTACGCTATCGCTGACACTATACGTGGAAAATGATATATATTGTATGTTATAATATTTTAACAAAACATTAACACTTATAATTAGGATAGTAAATAATAAAGTATTAACTTTGAATTTTTAAAATAACAAACTATGAAAGTTTATAATGAAGAAGGAAAACACGTAAAGACAGTACCGAAGAAGTTTGGTGTATTTAGTGATACGTTTATAATATCAAGATGCTATAATGATACAAAGAGACCTTCAGAACACGAGAGAGATTTGTTGGAAGTTAAATTAGTTGATTTCTATTTTAGTTTATTCTTATCAGAGCTTAATGACGTACTCACTGAAATATACATATCAAGAAATATAGACGACTATTATATTCCAGAACTACGTAAGGTGCAAAGAAACGATGGAACACATGACTTTGAATTATACTTTAGCGAAACAAACTCCGTAAGGGTTTCTCGTTCAGATTTTCCAGAGTGTGTTTATACAACAGGATTTAGATACTAAAACAAATATTATGATAAACAAAGACGAAGAAGTAATTGAAGAAATGATTAAAGAGATTGAGCAAGAGAAGCACCCAGAGTATTACGCTGGTTACGCTCAATGCCTGCAAGATGCTATTAAAGAACTAACAAAACAACAGGATGATAAGTAGAGAAAAAGCAATTGAACGAAAAGAATTTATTGAGTCTTTCGGAGAAAAAGCAGCTTCAATACATTACAATGTTAAGATATCAACATTAGAAAGACAAATGAGATGGTTGGCTTCTGAAACAAAAGTGTCTAACATAAAAGTGTTGGTATTGGATATAGAAACAGCCCCAGCGGCAGCTTTTGTATGGCAGTTCTGGAAGGCTAATGTTGGTAAAAATCAAGTTATTAGCGATTGGTTTATGTTAAGCTGGTCAGCTAAATGGTTAAACGATTCCAACATTATGAATGATGTTCTTACTAGCGAAGAAGCATTGAAACAAGACGATTCTCGTATATCAATGTCTATTCATACACTTGTAGATGAAGCCGATATTGTTATAGCTCATAATGGTAAGAAGTTTGATATGCCTAAGCTTAACACTAGATTCCTTATTAATGGTCTACCAAAGCCAAGCCCATACCAAATTATAGATACGTTATTAGTAGCCAGAAAAGAGTTTGGATTCAATAGTAATGCTTTAGATTCGCTATGTAGGCAGCTTGGTTTAGATACCAAAGTAGAGACTGGTGGATTTGAATTATGGAGAGCATGTTACAATGGTGATGAAGAAGGATTAACTACTATGTCTATGTACAACGATAATGATGTAGTAATACTTGAAGAGCTTTATCATGTTATCAAAGCATGGATTCCGAACCATCCTAGAATGTTCTCAGATACCGATGGAGAAACTTGTGAGGTTTGTGGTGAAAAGCATTTAGTAAGTAATGGTTTCTACAGGACAACAGTTAATAAATATGAGTCATTCAGTTGCATGAGTTGTGGTGCTAGTCTAAGAATGAGAGTCAATAACGAGAAAAATAATGAGCTAGTGGTTTGCGCTAGATAGATATGATAGAATTAGTAAACATAATAGCGGATATAATAGGATTTATTTTTGTTTTATTCATGAGTTCAATATTAATACTGGGAGGTATTTTTTCTATTAGCCTATTATATTCCGCTTGGTTTGCTGTTAAATGGTTAATAAATAAATAAGATATGAGATTTAAAGATAAAAACAATGATGGGTTTTTTAAAGGATTAGGAGGAGGATTCGAGTTTACTATTTCTTACGCTAGAGATTACGGAAGATATTACGTAGTGGCTTCTCATCGTAAAAAAGATATAAGATTAAATACCCTATGGATTGGGGTTGTTTTTCCAGACTTCGATAACGCTGTTAGTTTTTGTGAAAACTTTAAATACAAGGATTACAAATGTGTAGGAGGTGATGTTTAACATGAAAGAATTAGAATTTACAATAGAAGGAAAAGGAAGCACAAAAGGCTATGTTTATACTAGAATGGTAGTAACACCTTCGTGCTACATTTACAAAGCTGTTTCACCAATACGTACAGTGAAATATGAGGTGTTTAAGCGTAAGGTTGTTAGAGAATTTACGCTAGACAATAGCGGAAGAAAGAAAGAGGTTTATCCTAGAGATGAAGACTTTGGAAGAATAGCATTTACATACAATAATATGAATGATGCTTATGTTAAAATGCAAGATATAATTAACAGATACGAAGATTATGAATAATGAAACACTAGTTACGGATGAGTTCTATTTGCAAGCGATGAACTATAGAAAAATCAATTGGGATTTAGACGGTAGGAGATTGGGTGTTATAATGCACTCGGAAACAAGAAGGTATATACTTAATGAGACAAGCGATTTCATTCATAACAATGGTGGAGAATACATGTTTGGATTTAAGATATACCGTACTTATGATTTACCAGTTAATCAATTTAGATTCTTTATAGACGAATAATATGGAAGAAGACGAAAGGTTTATTAAGCTTTACGAATATTGCTCTAGTGTTTATCCTTACGAGGTGACTAAAGAAGACGTTATGAGTGTTATGGATATTAATTCGTTAGACTTTGAGCTGAATAAAACACTAATACAAACTATAATCAGACTATCACATGAGGAGAAGAGTGAATTGGAGCAATAAGCATTTGGATTACGAGACAACGTATATTCAAAAGGAAGAGATGGAGTATGAGTTTTATCAGAGCTGGAAGCAGGGGTGTTTTACAGAAAGAGCTGGTGAGCTTATACTTATTCTTGTGGAGAATATATGTTTTAGTCGTAGCTTCAGGTTAAAGAACAGTGAGTTTATAATAAGAGAAGCAATGATAGATCATGTTATCATGTATATCTTAGAGAACGGACTACGTTTGTATAAACCTGAGAAGAGTGCTTTTGCTTATTTCAGCATGACAACGTTTAGTAAGGCTTTCGACTTCCTCCGTTCTCGTTATGGCGTAGCTAAGAGAATGGATTTATATGGCGAGCGTATTAAGTTCAAAATAGCTCATAACGAGTGGATAATATACGACATACATTCGTTAGAAGAGTTTGAAGAATCAAATAAAGAACATATATTGAATAGTGATAATTATTATAAAAACATAGAATAATGAAAGATGAATTGAATTTCTTATCTTCGTTAATACAAGACCTTGGTGAAGATAGAGGTTGGGATAACTTTATAGAGATACACGACTCTAAGTATGAATTATTAGAGAATATACTTAATTATATTACAATTAACGAGTTAAACAAATAGAATAATGAGTAAAGAAAAAAGTAAAAGTAGTGGTGTTGGATTTCTTAGTTTGTTAACATTATTATTTATAGGACTAAAACTAGGTAAAGTAATAACTTGGAGTTGGTGGTTAGTATTGCTTCCAATGTATGGATGGTTAGCTGTAGTATTGTTTTTATTAGTAGTAGCTGGAATTGTAACTTTATTAGATAAATAATATGAAAGACCCAATAGTACAAAGTGTAATAGACCAATACTTAGAGCGTTCAAGTGGTGGCATTAAGAAATACGGAAAAACATTGAAGCTAAATGAAGACGGAGGTGTAAGATTCTTGCAGCATTTACAGGAAGAATTGATGGACGCTACATTGTATATAGAGAAGATTAAGCAAGACTTGAAGGATTCTATAGACTTAGAAATGACTAAGCTTTACCATGCGTTATTGCTAGCTCAGGAAGCTGCTTACGATAAGCCTTTAGCCCCTTGCGATGTTGAAGATGTATTCTTTCAGTTAGGACATAATATAGATAAATTACCATTTTAAAACAAATAGACATGGAAAAGATTTTAATAGTTAAGCATAAGAGTTTAGAAGATTTTTATAATAAATATATTCTTAAAGAAGATAAACGAAGAGATAGTAGGGTTGTTATTCCTCAGCAGTTTTATGTTGATAAGGAGTTACTAAAAGGTGTTGGGCAAATAGAATTTCATTATATGGAATATGAATATATTAACTTCAACTGTAGAAGCAACTCTAATATCATTTACAAAGTAGAGGAATACGATGATGTAAATGTAGTCTGTAACTTCGTTCTAACAGAAAGCCCATTTTAATATGGCTGATATAGCAATGTGTACAGGGTACAAATGTAAAAAGAAAAGAAGATGCTATAGGCATACAGCACCAGTCGGTATGTGGCAAGCTTGGAGTCCTTTCTATACAGAATCAGATTGTGAATATTTCATAGATAACAAAGAATATGAACGAAATAACATTAGAAGAGATAGAGAAGACGATAAGTGATTATATATTCTCGCATAAGCAACAAAGAGTTGATGTTAATGTATTAAAATATGTTCCAAAGAATAATCCATTCACTGTTATGTTAGCACAGAATGAGATACATAAAGCAACAGAGGTATATAACTGGATTAAATACAAAGAAAATGAAAACGAAACTATTAAAGAAGATTAGAAAGAGGTATAGCGTTAATATGGTAACTAATATGCCACCAGAGAACGATTGGTATTATTATTTTGTACAAAACGGCAGGGTTTTATTTTTTATAGAAGGAATTGCTTTTGCACCGCCAGTAACAACTAAGGAGCACGCATTAAATAAAATACTTATGCATATAAGGGATAATTACACATATAAAAGACGTAAATCATCTTGGGTAGAAAAGAAAGTCTGGTACAATGGGTAGAAGAGTAGAGAGAACACGAAACTTAGGAACATGGACAGAAGCTATGTACTTCGGTAGAATAAGAAGCGTACTTAGAACTATATGGATGCGTGAATGGGAACCTCGTAAACAAGCTATAGAGAACGCTAAAAGACCATATAAAGGTAGTGATAAGCGTAGGAAGTGGGAATATCAATGCGGGGTAACTAAGGAGTGGTTTAGATTAAACGAAGTTGAGGTTCATCACTTAGAAGAAGCTGGAAGCTTGAATAATGAAGATGATTTAGTTTCTTTTATACGTAGATTACTTTGTGAAGACGTAAATAAACTAATGGTTATATCGAAAGCGGAGCATAAGAAAATAACTAACAACGAAAAGAAAAACAAATGACACGAGAACAAATAACTAAATTCGAGTATTGTAGTAAACATTTATTAATGATTCAAGAATGGAAAGAGAAACTTCCTTTTAGTGTCAAACAATACGGGTGCGGAACAGGTAGACCAAATATTGAATACACATTAGAACACACGCATAATGATATGTATTCAGATGTAATAGCTGCTATATCAAAAGCAGAATATATAGTAAATAATATTATAGAAAATATTTAAAAATGAAAGCAGAAGGATTTATAAAAGAATTAGAAGATGCTGGATACAGAATGTTTAAAGATAATTTCAAGAGTTCAACTGCAGCTTACCAAAAAAGATTTAAAGATAAGCTTGGAACTAAATACTTTATAACAATCTATTATTACGCAGAACGTTATTACAACAAAGAGCAGAAAGCACCAGCTTCATTTGACGTTGACCTACAATTAATAAAGATTTTCAAAGGAAAAGAGTTCGTTGTAGACCTAGGAGTTTTCGGATTATTCGATTGGATTGATGGTGCTTCTGAATTTTATTCATTAGAACTAATAGAGGACTTTATAGAAGAAATGTTTACACACAATAAATTTGAGTATTACGAATTAAACAATTAATATGACAAAGAACAAGAGAGCAAAAGAGATAATTAAATCTCACGAAGAACCAAGAAAACCAGACGGAGATTACATTCTTAACCTAATTAAGTTACAGCTCGAATATGCTGGTACGTATTGCGCATTTGAAGACTTTATTAATGATTATGAAGACTTATATCAAAAGACCACGATAACGCAAGAACAAGCAAATTTATTCAAAGCTAAAGTGTTCGAGATGCTAATGGATGACTTCGGTTACAGTATTCAGAAGTGTAATTCAGAGTTCGCTGCGTTTAAAGCATACTATCCACTCAAAGTGAAATGATAATGAAAAAACTAGCAAGTAAAATATTTATATTCTTTGTAGCGTTATATTATGTGATACTACTTAGAATTAAAAAGAGACGACATGAAAGTATTTAAGTGTGGGGAACAGGTTAAGATGAAGGTTGGAGGAGGTTACGGAATGATAACGGCTAGTATTAACAGGTTTGATTCTATTCGTTATGAGATAACAAAGCATGATGGAGAGATAGTTAACAAGCATGAGGACGAGTTCTTAACACAAGCAAATAAAGTAGAAATAGGTTTTAAAAGAAAATAGATATGGCAGATATGAATCCAGATGACGCAATGTTCACAACTATACAGAATGTACCTACATTTATGGTTGAGAACGCCATAGAGTGGCACAATAAAGTAACAGGAGATGAATGGAATTTAACCTACGAGAAACATCCAGATATTCAGCATAGGATAGGTCAGCTTATTGATATGTGTGATGAATACGAAGTTGTTAATTATAAAGTTATTTACACAGAAGCAGACTTATTTTAATTGACAAGTATAATAGATATAATAGGAGACGTTGAAGACGACAAGTTCCACGATGTTAATGACATTATGATATATCAACATGAGTGGCAATGGCATGAGGTAGGCGTTTCCTGTGTATCTGTACTTACAGGAGAATTGAAATACATTAAAGATTTAGAAAAACGAATATATAAAGACAAGAACAAATGACAGTATTATCAGCAGTAATATTTTGCACATGCTTAGGATTAGTATTAGTAGTAATAAGTTCTGATTTGGAAAACAATTAATATGAAAAATAAAATAATTAAACTAGGAGACTTCCTTATAAATAGCTTACCGCTAATAGGTTTTATATTAGTGTTATTAGCTATGGTATTTCAGGTGTTGTTCGTTAAGTTTATGTGGGCTGCTATTGCTGTACACTTTATTAACGAAGGTGTAAAAGCTATTAAGGAAAAGAATAAATGGAAAGATAATGTAGCTTTCATGGAGTATATGTTAAAAGCCGCTGGTTACAACTTAAAAGAATAGATATGAAAGTAAATATAGAAGCAGAAAGTGAATACGAAGCACGTAGAATAGTGAAGTCATTAGACTTAGCGTTGTGTATATTTGAACTGGAGAACAAGCTTAGAGCTGCGCTGAAGCATGGAGATAACAGCTTCGAGTTTGATGAAGGATTAGAGAAGGCTCAATCGTTATTGATTGAAGCTAAAGAAGAATATGGTATTAACCTAGAAGACTTAATTACCTAAGATATGTTATAGGAGAGTAGTTATAGGTTTCGCTAGAGAACGAACTTCCAGTACTGGTAAAATCTGTCTTATCAATAAAGTCTATAAGTTTCTTTTGTGTGTATTTAAGTTTTCCGTAGATGTTTGAGATATTATATTCTCTTACGTCTTCGGATTCTTTTTTGTTATAGAATGAATATAATCCTTTAACTGTAAGAAACACCATGTGACTTTGGCATTTAGCTAGTAATTCTGCGTAAGCTTCATCTAATACCTCACCAGCTTCTAGCTTACCAATTAAATCAGCGTATAACTCTTCTGTCATATCTGAAGCTAATGAAGTTTCTTGTTCCATTAATATCACAGTAAGGATATCATTATTGTCATATGTTGACATTGAAGGGTATTTCTTCTTAAAATATTGGTCGTCTATTAAATATGTGTTAGTCATTATTCAGCCTCCTCTGTTGTTTCTGCTTCTGTTTCTGTTGTCTCTCCACCATTAATTAAGAAACTCATATCTGCATCAACTATCTCTATCTCTATGTCTTTAAATGCTGAGTTCTTTAATACAGTTTCAAATCCACCCATAACAATCTTTCTTGATGGAATAGTCTCCATTGCTTTAAATAATTCATAAGAACTTAACATCTCTGTTCCTGTCCCACCAAGCTTACCAGCTATAGCAATACCAAATAAAGCAGGGTTAGTGACTGCGTGGGCTGTTAATATCTTACTATCATTCAGTTTAGCCATTACGTCAATAGTCTTATCTAGATTCTGAATGTTTAACATATCAAACTCAGGCTTCTCTTCTGCTCTGCGTACAAATGATATAATCACATTCTCGCTATCAGCACCATTAAAGTTAGTTTTGAATTTCTCAGCTTCTTCACGTTTCTGTTCATCATTCATATTCCTACCGATAAATGTAGCAAGCACTCTAGGTGCAAAACCATTACGAGCGGAGTTCTTGATAGTCCTACCAAACTCAAAGTCACCTTCAATAAAGTCAAATGCTGAGATATAGTTAGGTGTTCCGTAGAATGGATTAGTTGAGAAAGGATTCTTTACATACAATCCGTATCTACTCTGTTTAGCCGCAGGGTCAAAGTTTGGAAGCTGCTCTTCATCGTTACTGAATACAGTTCCACTTACACGCTTAAATATGTCTCTAAGGATAAAGTTCTCTACAACACCATTGTTTGGTGCGCCAAGCCTAAATGTCTTATGACTTCTTATTTCTAGTTTAATAGGTTGCCCTGTATCTGTATCTGTGTCAACAACTATTAAAAACCCACCGTCTGCTGTGTAGTTAAATGCAGCCTTGTTAATTAATTCATATAAGGAAACATTAAACCCTCCTGCGTTCTCTATGAAAGCTTTCCACTTCTTGTCATCTAAGTCAGAATCAATACCAATACCACTAATCATATTAGCTTTCTTACGTACAATACCTGAGTGTGTAGTAGACTTATCTAATAGTGTAGCTAATATACTCGGCATATCATCGTTATCACCAAATCTAATATAATCATACGTCTGAATCTTCTTTAGTCTAGGATTCTCTGTAAGGTTAATTATATTATTGCTGATAGCATTCTTTATAAGACTTGATGATGATATAGTCTCGGTTGCTGCTACATCAAAATTATCTACAACGTTATTTATTCTATCTCTTAGTTTCATTAGCTTATTATTTTAACTCCTTCGTAGTTACTTACGCTTTCTACTCCTTCTGTAACCATAACTATCTCTTCTATAGTAGAGCTAACGCCATTAACAAATAACGAAACATCATAACTACCATCTTGTATTAAAGTGGTGTCTATAACTATACGTAATGACCATTTACAGCATTCTACAGAGAAATCGTCTATTACCCCATCAATCCAAGAATCAGTGACATTTGCTCTATATCTAAACAACAAAATATCGCCAGTATTGTATTCCATTGGCAATATTACTACTAATTCCGAAAGCTCATTATCGTTTCTATTAACTAATTGCATTATCTCCTCCTTCTTTTCCGAATCTACCAACGCTTAACATACCAGCGCCAAAACCAAATATTGTAGTAAATATACCAGTATTAACTTCGCCATAACCTAGAAATCCAGCAGTTCCTATAACTAAGCCCCAAGCTATACAGAATGTAGCTATGTTGGTTCTGAATTTCTTAGTTGCTGTATTCATCTGTATGTTTAGGTTCTAATTTGTTTATACGTTGCTCATTATCCTTTGCTAATCTCTGCGTTGGGATTATAACAAACTCATTAACGCTATGCGCCCAATCGTACAATTCCTTAAATTCTAACATTCTTTCGCTCTGTACCTTTTCGTATTTATCCATCTTATAGATTATAGTGTCCTTAAAGTCTACAGCTTGATAAGCTATAAAACCTATCAGTCCTATAATTATACTTACCGCTAATTTATTAAAAGCGTTATCTAGTTTATTCTTGCCTACCTGTGTCATAATGCAAACGAAATCAATGTTAATAAAAAACTAAACCATAATAACCAGCTACGCTGATTGTAATCAAAATCTAACATAGCTGTACTTGTTTCACTATGTGCTGTCCATCTCCATTCGTATACACAGTCTAATATATCTCTAACTGTATAATAAACGCCATTGTGAAACCAACTAAACATAGCCATTAATGCTATTCCGATAAGTAATGCCTTCCATGTAATTCCTAATGTAAAATACAATAATGTAGCAGCTATAATGCCACGTATTCCAGTAAGTAGCTCATGTATATATTTAAACTTCTTTATACGTTTGTTATACACAGCACTAAAGTAATAAGCTTCTGTTAATCCACAGATAAGTGCGAACACTATCCAAATCGGGTATATGATTAATAGCTCCATTATAATTCTTCCTCTATATCGTAAGTTCCTTTACGGTCTTTATAAAAGAAGTCGCTATAATAATCCATATAGTTGTGTTCATTTATCCTTATCTCTTTTTCTCCGTCATCAATCCATAACAGAAGATTTGCAATTATATTCATTGGTCTACCATCTGCAATCCTAAAGATGTATTCGTCGTAAGTTTCAAGCCAAATAACAGGACGTTCACCTCTTAATAAAGCCTCCTTAGTGGCTTCTATATTGTAGATCTCAACTAGCTGCATAAGCTCAGAGCCTAGCATCCATTCTTCTAGATGTATTTCAAGTGCTTGCTTGCGGTTCATGACTATTCTGTTATATGAGTGACTGGGAATATATTTGCTTGCACCTTAGTAAATTCAATTTCAGCGCCTGCCTTATCGCTCAGCACCATTAATTGTACTTCTTGATTAGTAGATAGCGTTACCTCTCCTTGAGTCACCCAAGACCCTATGTCTGTCGTTAGTTTAATCAACCTATCTGTAACAAGTCTTTCTGAAGGGTCTGCTCCATCTATACCAATACCTATATCTACTGTCGTCGCAGCCGTATCTGTTGATGCCGAAACATTTAAAATAATCTTAAATGTACGCGTTTCAGTTCCTTTATATTTAAGCTTATCTACATTCAATTCAAAATTTTCTAACGGTGAATTGGTGAATGTTCCAGCTATCGGATACCATGTTCCTGCTGCTGTCGTTGTTGTCGGTGTCGCTGTGTCTAACGTTCCAAATACGCTTGATTTTTCTAAGCTTATTTTCAATGATTGCAATGCTGCTGATAATTCTATACTCATAATATCTTTATTTATAATTTATAAACTAAACTTCCATTTAAATAAACTTGCTCACCATCTTTTACAACAGCTTCCGCACCATCTGGTAAATAATTATAATTAATGTAGTTCAATACCTTAATTAAGTCGTCGCCTGTTTTCTGATTTTCATAAACAAATACCTCAAAGTTTTCTAGCTTATCACCGTAATTTGTGTTGAAGCCTACGAACACCTTGTTTTGGTCTGATGGTTCAAAGAAAGTTTGTAAAACATCGTAGTCAAGCTCTGAAATATGATATGTACTTCTAGTAATCCTATCAGTGCTATCATAGTAAACCGAATCCGTACTTGCTGCTGTTTGGTTAATCCTGTCTAAGATGTCATACTTGGAATCTGTGCTTCCTGTTGGGTTTAAGCAAACATAGCTGTTAACTAGGTTGTGCATTGCCCCGCCCTCATGCTCAGTCCATCCAGTAGTATTACTTAGTCCTGTTGTGTTTAGGGCTTTGTTTATTACCTGTTCGCCTTGGTCAATTGTGTAAGTTCCTGTCGAGTCAACAAAAGAATCCATACTAATAAATTCGGAATCTACATGTACTTTAAATCTATCATCGGTTAAAAAATCAAAATCAATATTAGATATATCCTCACTGAATATAATTGCAGTGGGGTTGCTACCTGTTGCTGCTGGCACTAACTCAAAACCGTTACCGTCCAATTTATCACAATATATATATAAGGATTTGTCTATATCGATAATTAACTTAATCCTATAATCTGAAATATTATCAAGGTAGTCACTTGCGCTTTTAAACTTAAATCCAATCGGATTATTATCTATTATCCTAATCTCATTTATTGACCTTCCGAATGTAAACTCAGTAATTGAATCACTATTGTATCTAATCGAACATGATAGTGATTTTTGACTAATTGTAAATACATACTCCGCTAAATAATCACCTATCTCTAAATTAGTATTGCCGCTTGCTGTGCATCGTAGCCAATCCTTGTTCTGCCAATACCCTAAATCTAAAGCATCCTGTGTGCTTTGCGGGGTGTAATCTGTTACTGGTGCGAATGTTACCCCGTTGTTTGTGGCTTCTGCTCCGTCTACTGAGTTTATGGCGTGTCCGTTATTAAAAAACTGATTAACCTTCACCCCGTTTTTATATAATGTAAAGCATCCGAGAACCCCCTCCCATGAATTAGTAATATAACCTTGTCCAAAATCCTTGAATGTTATGCTTCCAACTGCCGCACTACCTACTGTGTTTAAATCTGGGTAGGTGATCAATATATTAGTTCCATCATATTCAAATATATATTGTCCAGATAAAAAGCTTTTATTAAATGTATATAATAATCCTGCTGTATTTCTAAATCGTACCTGCGTTGTAGATATTGCCAATAGGTCATTTGAATTGGAGTTATCTCCTATAAAGGCGTTTGCTATGTTTGTATTTGTTGTGCTTACTATATATATTTCTAATCTCCAAGTATCTGTTGACAACATTGTAACTTCTGGAAAAGTGTAATATGTTCCAGCTGTGATATTCGCTACCTTCCCACCAACCACAGCCGCATCATCACCGCTTACCCGCTCGTCTAATACCAGCGTTCCTGATTCTCGGTCCCACCAGTCGAATGTTAGGTCTGATTTTAATGGTGGCACTGGAATATCATGTAACGTTGTTCCTTTATCAAATAATGGAATCCATTTTCTTATCTGACTCCTTGTGTAATATTGCTTTGGAGGTTTTCTCCTGATTCTTTTGATAGCCATCTATATGATAAATTTAATAACCAAAAATAATATAATTAACACCGCACATATAATACCAAATATAAAGAAGAAGTTTTTAATAGGGTTATCGTTCTGCTTTACCTTGTGTTTTTCTACTATACGTTTCTTTATAACAACGTCTTTCTTCTTAATCTTTATATCTACTACCAGTTTGCTTTTTAAACGCTCTAATTGCTGTTTTTCACATGTATCATTTGTATAGAGCTTTACTTCTGCTTCTGGTGTATTAAACACTATTGAATCTAATCTCGTAGTGTCAGCGATAATTTCTTTGTTCACCACTTGTGGAATAATGAACGTCGTGTCTATAGTTGTAATCCTTGTGGTCTTCTCTAAGCTTCTACACCCATTTGTTGTAATTAGCAGAGAGATAAACACAAGACTCAGCATTACGCCTCTTGATAAGACCTTTGTTTGCTTTTTTAACGCCATCGACTGTTTCGTATTTCCATTTCTTTAACCACAATACAACATCTAAGTCAGAACCTTTCCCTTTAGCTTTAGCTAGTGCTGTAGAGGACTTAAAGCCACCTACGCCAACATTGAAAGCAAATATAACCCAAGCATCAAACCTGTTCTGCTTAATTCCTTTAGGAAACTCTTTATTAACAGCACGTTCAAATCTTGCCAAATCTTTCTTTAATAACTCATTAACCTCACCGTCTGTTATTTCCGTTCCTTCATGTACATCATCACCAGTGTGACCAATTCCAATCGTCCAAACACCAGCACTACACCTATATGCCTTTAGTCTTTTAGCTTCTAATCTCTCTAATAATGCTAATCCTTTTTCACTAAGCTTCATAATGTTGTATAAAAAAGAGGGGCAGGATTACGCCTAACCCCTCAATATTATTAATTACTATTATACTACTAAAGCAGCTTCTAACACAGCCCAACTTGTATCTGAAAGAACACGTTCCATAGAATCCTCGTCACCAGTAAAGGTAAGTTGCATCATATTCTTCTCAGTGTTATTTCCAGTTGTACTTGATACAGCGCTAATAAACACACCATTATCATATCCGTAAGCAGTCTCAATTCCTGTTCTAGCTCTAACGAAAACAACTAATTCATTGAATCCACCAAGCATAGGAATTACAGCCTGTAACTTATCTAGTGTTACTCTTGGAATTTCAACTGAAACAGTTGGTACAAAAGCATCAGTTCCATCCTCTTCACCAGTATATTCAGTACCAGCATAAGAGAACCCATCTTTCTTATTAAAATCAATCATAGCTACACTTGTAGCTTCAACAGCAGTGATATCTAACTCTCCGTCTACGTCTGTAGCTGTTGTGATATCACCAGCTCTCATAACGTAAATCTTATCCAATCCACCCTTAGGCTTATCTGTACAATCGAAGGTTATATTTTCTAATGCTGTACTATTTGAACATCCCATATATTTTCCTTTCTATTAAGCGTCAAGCTCTGTTAAATAATGTGTAATATTCTCAGGCTTCTTATAAGAGAATCCAACCATGTATTGACCCCAAATGTTATCAGAGTTTGTGTAGTCATCATACTTAGCTTGAATAGCGTCCGCGTCAGAATACTCATCAACTGCTAATACTAGGTTAGAAAGAGGTGTAATAAAGATTTCAGTATCAGCTAGCGCTGGATAATGAACAACTTCCATTCCTAAGAATGTCTTTAACAATCCTTTTTCAATACCAGCATATTCTACACCATAATCAGCAATAGCTAATTGGTAAGCTTGATATACATTTGTGTTACATGCAATAACTGGCTTAAACTCTCTGTCAGCACCATTGAATAAAGCTGCTTTGTTTGCGGCACTAATACCTTTATAAGCTGCTCTAAAGTGTGTTAACACCTCTGTCTCATCAGTCATGTCATGTGTAGTTCCAACAGCAGTACCATCAACTAGAATATCAGTTGCATAAGTAGACTCTAGCACCAACTCAGCTCTAATACCGTCAATAACTTCACCAGCGTCAGTTCCAGAACCAACCATTGTGCTACCGTCCCAGATACCACCAGCGTTACCATTCCAAGACCAATCTAACAACTCTTGTCCGTTAAGCTTAACAAAATAATCAAACACCCACTCTTGGAATTGACCATCTAATGTCTCAGCATTTAGCTGACCTTTTTTAAGCATTGTACTTCTATAAGAATCCTCTAAAGCGTTCTTACAGTTCTGATAACCCCAACGTCTAAACGATGTATAGAATGTTTTCTCTGAAATATCAGATGTACTTCTTGGTGTATACGCACATTTACTGTTATCAAAAATCAATGTTGCTTCAAAAATAGGAACCTGCTTCTGGCTCTTAATTCCATCATACAACGTAAATCTATTAAGAATTTCGTTAGTTTTTACAACGCTATCGAAAAACTCATTAGGGTCTCTGTTATACCAATCTAAATTACCTAATTTAGTCCAACTCATCTTTTCTAATTTTAATTTTTATTATTATTAATATTATCTGCCAAATTTGGCTCTCCACTCGTTAAGAACTTTCCCGTTTCCGATAACGTCAACAACTGCTTCTTCGAATGTATCTTTAATTTCTTCTTTAACTATTTGCTTCTGTTTTGTCAAAAGCTTTACGTCTTCAATACCTTGTGAAAACTCCTCGTTCTTTGTATCAATATCTTCTAGTTTTGCTGTGATTGGCGCTAACCTTTCATCAATAGCTTTGTTAATACCTTCTAGTAGTTCGTCAATAGAAAACTTCTCAGTTTCCACTGGCTTCTCTACCTCTTTTTCAGTGATTGTAACTACTCCATTCTCTGCATTATACACCTTGCCTTCCAACTCGAAATTACCAGAGAACCTAGAACGCTTTTCAACTTCTTTTTCGTCTACCGTTTCTTTTTCGATATGGAACAAAACTGTACTCTCAGAGATAGCTTCGTCACCCATCCATGCTAATTGATTTTCACCAACCACTAGACTTTGTTCAAACATTTCTATCATGCTCATCTCTTGTGTATTTGTTAATTCCTCATTTAATTTATAACTAGCGTTTAGCTCAATGCTAAATCCATTCAATTTCTTTTCTTTAACCATATTCCATAAAGTGTCTTCCGTAATCTTTACCTTCATAAACATAGTTCCTATAGGTAGATCGAAGCCATAAGCGTTACTCTTGTCCTCATCAAATTCCTTAATCCAACTCTCTAGCAACGTAACATTACCTTGCGCTGAATAAGCGTGAGCAAACGTGAAACTCTTATCGTAGCCTATTTCTTTCATTCTCTCGTTCAATCCTTCGATGACATCTTTAGAGAATCTTACGTAATAAATCTCTCCACTATATTCGTCTTTTCTAGGAATAAGAACGTCTGGTATCATAATAGCTCCAACAACCTCTCTTTTCTCTTCGTTAGCAAAAAACATAATTTGCTTGTCATCTGAGAAGAATACGAAGTCTGAACCTATTGCTGGTTTATCAACTAAAGATGTAGCAAAAACTCCTTCTTGCCAATCCTCTAATTGTACGTCATATATCTTGATATTATCTTCCATAATGTTATATACGTTTTGCCTATCCTGTCACTTTAAACTTAAACTTACCCTTATACCTACCTCTATCCCAAATGAACTCATTATCTATCATTGTAGCTCTATACCATTCATTGTTTTGTAATCCACCGAAGTATGGCTGATCAATTATATTTGCTGTATCACCAGATATACCTATTACACGAGGAAGATCATCTAATGCGCCAGCCCTTATGTATGATGTGTCTTCTGATTTTATCACAAAAGAAGAAGCTCTTATTATATCGTCAATCTGTGATAAATCACGAAGAACTATGTTTTTCGTTTCTATCTCGTAATAAAAGTCTTTATTATAGTTAAATCCAAATGGTGAATATGAATAATAGTTGTTTATGCGTTTCTTGGTATTAATCATAAGATTTGATAATACAGCGTTTACTGGTGCGTCAGTTTCATTATAATATATCAGAACTTCGAAGTTATATGTTATACTATTATGTTTTGTTATAAAGTCAGTTAATGCTGTTGCTGTTACAAAAGAATCCTTATTTACTTTCACAGTTATCGTGGTGTTATTATCGTTAGATTCAACTTCTCCGCTTATTATACCAGAAGAGAATATAGCTCCAGCTGGACACCATCCACTGAACTCAGTTATTGTTAAATCTAAAAGAATATAACCTATATCTCCAGAAGTACCCTCAGCTATACCTTTATATACTCCTTTTGCTATAGGCTCGGAATAATACAGAGTCATACAGCTTCCGTTAGAGAACCTTCCTAGTTTTTGTGGATATTGTAAATTTATATCTGCCATAGTTAGTATTATTAATATAGGTTATTCCAAGCGCTGCCATCCCAATACTTAAGTCTATTAGAATCGCTTGAGTCTGCCATTATTCTTATAGATTGACCAGTAGTTAAACTAGGTAGTGTTCCTGCTGTTAAATTCAACTCTAACCCGTTATTAGCTATATTAACCCTAGCTTTAACAACATTATCTACCCAAGTTGTCGGGTAGTTTCTTTCTGCTAACCATATTACGTTTTCCATTGGTTCTTTACTTATTCCCTGACCAGTATACCCTATGTTTATCTGATCTATTCTTCTAACCATATCGAAACCAGTACCGTTCCATTTGTAAACATCTATAGTCTGTGGTACTGACCCAGCGTGAATAGGGGTTAATATATAATCATCAAACCATACTATACCTTGATACATGTGTGTTCCTGTTATTGTGTAATCTAATGTATACGTATCTATTAAATTAAAATCTATATCGTATTTATCAACAATCATTAAATCACTATATAAACACCAAAAATATCCATCATGCCAAGTTGCTGCTTCTGATATCGCGTCTCTTATCCGATACTCTCTTATATAAGATAAATCCCTTTTATCAAAAACCTTAACGTAAGATAACTTTGGAGTTGTGCTATAATTATTTGAAGATACATATAATTCATCTCCTACAACATCTAAAGAATTTACTTGGTTCATTGGTGTTCCAGATGTCATTGCTCCAGAATTTGAAGACACTAATGTACCATCCTTTTTGAATTTTCTTATCCAATTATGTGTACCAAGTGTTGTATCTCTTCCTGTTGTATACAAGAACTCACCGTCACTATATACCCCTTGTGAAGCGCCAGTATCTGTTATCCTGTCTAAAAAAGTAAACGATAGCGGTTCTCCACCTCCATCATCCTCCCTTAAATCTACAAATGGTATAGACTGAAACGCTACGTGGTATCTAGAATCTGTAGATAGAGTAGTTACCGTATCGTGTCTTACGTAAACACTAGCCTTATAGTATGAATCATTTTCAACAACATCATACATCTCAAATATAACTTTTTTGCTTGTAAAAACATCAGTTATCATAACATATTTAACATCACCTATGAGTTCATTATTAGAGCTATCAAAAGATGTCTTATGTATTTTTATGAAAGCAGATGAAGATATAGTATTTGTATCTAAACTAAAATATCCACTATCTGGAACAGACCCCTCTATACCAAGTATATAATCTATAAAAAAACCACCACCTTTATTTGGATCGATCTCCCATGCGCTATCGTTTCTTACGTAATAATTTCCATCGTTTGGTGCTTCCTCTACCCTAGCTTTAATCTGCGTTTCAGCTTCTGCAAAGTTTTCATTTACTGTATTTCCACCAGTCCTTATTGGGTCTCCATTACCGTCATTGGCAGTAGCCCCTAAATTTATTTTGTTAAAATAATCCATTTATTAATAATTATCAAATGTTATTGTGTCAATATCCCAAGTATTCAATGTAGAATCAAATGTCAATGGTAATTCATCAGCTCTTGGTTCTCTAGTCATCTCTATAGTGCAAATACTACCATCCTTCTCAAACTCTATATCGGAAATGCTTATTGGTTTATATGTGTCACCAAATAGATAAACCTTGTATCCGTTTCTTATATTCAGTATCTCTTCATTAGTTAAATACGCATTACACTCTACGTTTACAGCTATATTCCCGTTCCTCCAAAAGTAGTCTTCAAAGTTCTCGTATATCACACTTGTCTTATCTAATCCACCTTCCTTGTTAGATAAATTAAAGTCATCTTCGTAGTTAAGTTGTTTAAATTCAGATGAAGCATCAAATAATGTATGCTCTACAACCATTATGTTAAAATCTTCTTCAGAAGTGTTGTCAGGATAATTATTCTCATCAGCATAAACAGATCTTGGTATCCTGAATGAATCCATTAAAGAACGTTCTAACGTTCCAAAGCTTATAGGTAACTTATCAGTCTCTATCTTCTCATTTACGTTAGTATTCCATAACGCAGAATTATTCTCTAGCTTCAAGAAGCTCCAACCAGCTATATCATCAGAAGTTAATCGTTCACCATATACTAGATTGTTTTGTAATGTTGAATTAAACGATAATTCTATCTCTTCAAATTTAGACTCATCTAATACCCAAGAATCAATATCGTATATCAGCATCTCGTCACTATCATCAAGTGTATCTATCCTATCATTTATATTTCCATATTCTTCGTTAGTTATAGATATACTCTTTACGTCATTTCTATTGTACATTTTACCGATTCGCTTCGATACTCTGTTATCTAATATGATTACATCATCTGTGTAAAAATCTGGTTCTTTGATGAATTTCACCGAGCCGTCTAATTGGTCTTTAATTGATAGGTTAAATCTTTTTACGATAGTATCTATCACATCGTACATCTTAAGTTCTTTATTCTCGTAAGATTTTTCTAATAGTACTTTATCACCATATCTAGCTTCTACGTAATCATCACTCTTTATTAGGTTTATCTGATTACCAGCATTACCACCAAACTCAAAATACATCCTAGTCGTTCCGTTCTCAGTTATTTCTACAGCAGGGTCACCAGCTATCACATTGAAATCATCTATAGTCCAAAACTCTCCTCTATGAAATCCATCTGTCATATCGTAAGTCTGTGAACCTGAAAACGCTCCTGTATCATGACTGTACTCATCAGGAAGTGTTAATACTAATCTATTAACGAAAACTCCAAGTTCCATTGTTATAGCATCTCCATAAGTAACCGACATGTTGCCAGCTAAATCAGATAAATCAGCAACTAAGTTATTATATAAACAATCTTCAGGAGTCTCAAAGTGATATACCAAATCATCATAGTAATAAATACCGACAGATGGTTTTACTGTTCCTTTCCATGTAACTAACGTATCTGGAATCTGTACTATAGCTTCTTGTTCTGGATTATTCGGGTCTTGTATATCATCATCATATTTATACCTAACTTTTAATTCCGCATAATAATCACTCCTCTTGCCGTACCCTGAAACATCGTAAGAGCAAGTATGTTGCGGTGTTAAGTAAGCTCTTGTTGTTTCAATACCTATCTCGTCTTCAGTTGTTATAAGCCTCTTGTATGGAAACAATTCAGCATCTTGCGTGCTACCAGTTATGCTAATAGCTTCTGGAGCCTCAATAAACAATACCACGCCATCTCCATCTAACGCCACGTAATGATTTCTATCTTCATCTCCATCCTTACCTTCGGATAAGAAGTTAGTAGGAATCTTAACATAACAATCATCATACCCGAATGTTCCAGTAATAAAATCTGTTGTATCCACATCCACATCGTAATAATCAAATATAGCTTCTATAAGTTTTTCTACATTGTACGTAGGTTGTGCGCTTCGTGAACCTTCTTGACTATCTAACAAATACACTGGATAATCCGTCTCTGAGTATTGGTCGCTAACTTGGTTATTAACAGCTAAAGACATAAATGAATCTATATGTGGCATATTGGATTCGTCTAATATAAAACCATAGTTTCCATCGTTTATATAAGAAATTTCATACGCGTTAACAGTAGAAAATCCTCCATAATCAATAGTGTATGATGATGGGTAGTTGTAAAGACTTATTTCTTCTGTACAGTACCAGTGAATTATATCACTAGTTGTTAGGTTTGAGTCGGTTAATGGATTAGTTCCAACCGTTGCTGTGCTATCATCAATAAGAATATCATCAATATAAAAAGCAAACGCATCAGCGTCGCCTGTAAAATATTGATCTAATGTCTCATTCCTTTTTATTGTTACTTTTACTATGCGTGACGTGGTTACTAAATTATTAGGTATGCTAAATAATTGCGTGGTATTAAAACGAAACAATATAGCACCTGAATCTATTCTAAAATAATATTGTCCACCTCCTAATAATTCTAATGGATTTATTTCAATTACTCCTCCAGATATATAATCGAACTCAAATGTCCATGTTCCGTATGCCTGTGTGCTAGGATAGTTTAAATAATTACCAGTATCAGTACCTTCCAATTTAGTTCCTACCATGCGCTCTCCTGCCTGAAATAAATTAGCTCCTGTTTCCGTATATGGTTTAAACAAATAAGAAAAAGGTGTCTCTTTCATCTTATCAACAACATATTTTACTATAGATATAAAGTTTAAGCTTATAGTTGCGTCTGGCGTATATTCTTCAATATTAGAAACTGAAAAGAATCCATTAATGATATTATCACCATTCTTCATCCTTCCTTTAAACCTCTCTGTTTCTAACTTATCCAATAATGCTAGATTGTGTTCTGTAGCTGGAATATCAAATGTATCAGTGTAATCTATTAATCTCTCACTTAAATCAGAGCTTGGGAATAATGGTATTGTTAAGTCTACTCCTTCGTCTTCGAATATATCTAATGTGTTATATGTCTTAACACTTTCTGTTTCTATTTGCTGTATCTCGAATGTATTTGAGGTTATTGTGAAATCCTCAGGTAGAAATTCATTAATACTCCTAATCCCTACACCTTCCCCTGCTTGCCACTGAATAAATGATAAATCGTCCGATAAGGAATAATTAAACGAAGTTTCGCTAGTCACATCATCAAAAATAACTACATCATTTATAGTTATTTGAGTCTCCCCAATCCCTCCAGTCACGTACTCATTTACGGAACTATTACGCTTTACCGATAACTTATAATTACCGTCCGCACTCATTGGGTAGTTAACCGCATCCATAACTGTGCTTGAGTTTTTAGTAGTAACCTCAACAGAATTACTATCTATATAAATAGATATGAAATCAGAATAAGCGGCTGTTATTAACTCAAAATAAAAGAATTTACCATCAACAAAATCCACATCTACATCAAATACTCCGTATTGATCGGTATAATCAATCTTTGCTATACTATTAAATGAAGTTGAGACTAAGCTTGCTACAGTACTTACCGACTGGTCTTCGTTTAGTAATTGTAATTCTAACATTATAGTTTTCTTATTTTGCTATTTCTACTTTCGTTATCTGTGTAGTCTCGTAAGTCTCTTTTCGTTATATAAGCTCTTATTACTTGTTCCTTACTTGCTGTTTCGCTTGCTCCATTGACAGCTCCGACACTACCTCCGTTAGCAAAGAACTTACTATCACTGTATTTTTTATCTTTGAAGTTAATAGCGTCTAGTAACGCTTTGTTTCTAGCTGTAGCTTCCTTATTCACGATATATTCTCCACCTTCCATCTCGTAACCACCTTGTCCAGCAACACTAAAAGGAATACCTCCTTCAGCGTGAGAAGCTCCAACCACCTCGCCACCATCTGCGTATTTTACAGGATAGAATTTACGCTGACTAATAGCAGCAACCTCAGCTCCAGACTTAGCAGCTACAATACCACTAGCCGCCAAAGCTACACCCAATCCTGCTGGCAACGGGTAAGTAGCTATTGATTGTATAAAAGCCTGTGCTGCTCCAGCTACACCATTAGCTATAGCTGAACTAATATCAGACTTCTTCTGTGCCTCAAACGCTGCTTTATTCAGTGCATTCTTCTGCTCTATTTCACGCTTCTCTAACTCTTCACGCTTCTTAGCGTAAGCTTCTGCTGTGATTATGTTATTATCAAACTGAGAGCTTAATATATCACTTTCTACATCAGACCTTGATTGTACAGCTTCTAACTCTGCTGCTATAGAATCTAGTCTGTTATTTAGGTTTTCTTGCGCGAATTTACCATATATATCAGCCAATGCTGCTATACCATCAGACACCAGTTTTAGATACTGCTTTTGTTTATCCTCTTGGTCTTTAATTTCATTATCAGTTATTCCTGTTATACCAACTATTAACGATTGCTCTTTTTTATTTACATCGCCCTTAGCTTTATTAGCCTTATCTGTTGTTTCTTTAAGCATATCAGCCAATTCCTTTTGTAACTCTATAGCGTTAGCTTTATATGTTTTTATTTGCTCTAAATACCTATCTTTATTTTTAGGGTCGCTAATAACTAAAGCTTCTAAAACACGAATAGTATCAGCTTCTATTTCTATAGCCCTAGTGTAAAAACCAGCTATTTTGATTTTATTATCAGATAGCGCTTTATCAATAGCATCAGTTGTATTATCTGCTGCCTCACTTATAGCTTTAATTACAGAATATTCATCTGCGCCTTCACTTATAGCTTTCTTTAGTGCTGAAGTGTTTAATCCTAGCTTATTATACATATCTAAGTCCAAACCACCTAAGTTAGCTTTATCTATACCATAGTCACCTCTAACATCTGTAATTTGTGATTTGCCTTTATCAAACTGAGAACACAGCCCCATAGCATGAACAGTTGGTTCGTTGCTTTCACAAAGACTTTTAATTATTTCTAGCTTCTTCTTTGCTTTAGCCTCGTAATCTATCCACTCTTTAGTATTATTGGTTGATATCTTTATTATCTCACCAGTTGAGTCGTAGTATTTTTTATAATCAGCTATCGTCTCATCTACTGTTTGCGATATAGATGTTATTGTTGATGCTGTAGCGTTTATTGATTGATATTCGTTTCTTAATGCTCTTAGTAGCAAATTATCTGGGCTAGCATCTAAAGCATCAGAAGCTCCTTGATATAAAGAACCAATCTTTGTTATCGCGTCAACACCAGAACCTTCACTTTTAATGTATTTATCTAGTAATGTATTTATAGTATCTTTCTCACTATAACCGACATTTAAAACCTTAGCAACCTCCTGCATTGCAGCTTTTTTTGCTGTTTTTACAGCATCTGCCTCATCTTGTTGCTTTTTATACATATCATAAAGTACAGATAATCCACCAGTACCACCTCTTAATCCGAACTTATTAGAGATGCCAGCTATAGCTTGTTGCTTATCGAACCCTTTAGTAACAGATTCATTTATGTCTTTATATATATCCTGAGCCTCTATATTGTATTCTTTTAAATACTCTCTAAAACTCCTTAACGAATTATTCTTAGACCACTCTATAAACGCATCTGTTCCAGCAAAAGGAAGCTTTACAGATTCCCATGCCCTTCCAAAAGTGTCAAGCTCATTGGTTGTAGCTATTAAAGCTGCATCTAATATATCAAAAGATGTAGGCAAATCCTCTGCCATTAAATTCTTTAACTCTCCAAAATTCTGAACTAATAAAGTTGCTGCAATAGCTCCTCTTTTTCCGAATTGGTCTACAGCATCAGAGAAGCTAAAACCAGCCTTAGACATATCCTCTAAAACTTCCATCACATCACTTCCACTTTCGGATATCTCAGCAAACATATTCCTCAATCCAGTACCAACCTTTGAAGCTTTTAGTCCTCTATTGAATAACAACTCCATCATTTTACCAGCATCTTTAAGTGATACCCCTACAGCGTTAGCTGCTGGGGCTACATATTGCATTGCTGTCTTTAATTCATTTATTCCAGCAGGTGTTTTTCTAATCAAATCAAAGAATACAGCGGTAACTTCCGATGATTCTTCCATTGTCATGTTAAACGCTTTAAGTGTCGTTACTATAAGCTTACCAGATTCAGACATATCTTCTCCTAATATCTTTGATAATGTTATAGCTTCTTTAGATAATACACCAACCTCATCAGCAGAAAGACCTAGTTTAGATGCTGTTATAACAAATTTACCAAGCTCATCAGTTCCTACATTGAAACTTGCTGCCGTTGATATTACTATAGACTTTAATTTAGCTATAGCCTCTGATGAAGAGCCCGTTATAGCAGCTGCCTTTGCCAAATCTCTATTAAGCTCTAGTACCTCACTAGCCATCTTTTTAATAGCAGCTATAGTGCCATATATAGCAGTTCCAATACCAGCGTACATTGTTATAGTTGTAGCTACCTGCTTTAATCTACTTTTACCAGATCGCTTCTCTGTCTTTTCTAACGTCTTAGCTGCTTTATCTGTCTTCTTTAAAGCGCTAGTTACCTTATTAAAACCATTAACCGTAGCTGTTGTTTGCTTCTTTACTGACTCCTCTATGCTTTTAATCTTCTTTAGAATCTTACCTAATTGACCATCAGCTTCTTTTCCTTTGTCCTTTAGTGATATATCTACTTCACTTTGTATCGTTAACTTATCAGCCATTACTCAATAGTTTTTTTATATTCGTTTCTAAACATCCTTTATTATTATATAATTGGTTTAACGCTTCCGTACCACCATCTTTAAATACATCATACCATTTAGGAAGTACAATTGTTCGTGTTCCAGTTTGTCTCCAACTGTACAATATAGCTTTTGCTATAGCTTTAGACCTTCCTTCTGGTTTTCCTTTATACCAATCAGCACTAAAGTTACTAGCTCCTCTAGTATGTATCCAAGATGTCAATCTTCCAACAGCGTCATTAGTCTTTGTACTAAATGGATATTTATTTCCACCTATATACCATCCTGAATTATCATAGTCTTTTGTGTGAATCATTGTGATTCTTACTGTATGTTTTCCTATATTTGCAGATGAAGCTGATTGTTTCTTTATCTTTATAGAGTTAATCAAAGATTCGGTTGCTATACCAGACTTATACCCACTAGCTCCCGTCTTGCCAAGCCTAGAAGATAAAACAACCCTGTAAGCATCTCCAAAACAATCAGGAAGCTTGCTAGAACCTATATTCTTCTTTACTCTTTTAGCGTAAACATCGAAAATGCCTGTTCCAACATTCGTTATACTTATTTTCTTTCCATTAAAACTAACTTCCATAAGCTTGTTTCATATCAATCTCTATATCTGTGTAAATGTAAGATATAACACTATCACCGTTAAGCTCACTATCTACTACTGGATTCATTGTTTCTACATCCTCATCTTTAATATAAGACGTATAAATCAAAGCATTCTTTAATGTCGCCAAACATTTAGACACAACCTGTAAATAATCATCATCATCAGTAGAGCTTAACCCACTAATACCAATTGTTATGTTTAAGGAATCAGTTCCACTCGTATCAAAAGGACTTCCAGTGATAACAAGCCAACCTATATAGTCCTCTATATTATCACGAAACATCGGAAATTCCTTTACTGCATCCTTTATAACTTGTATATCAGATGTAATAACACCACTATCCTTTAACCCAGCTTTTAATTCATTCACTATCTTAATGAGTTCCATGCGCTCTCCTTTTCATTTCTTCTATTTTTCGTTCGCGTTCTGCTTTCTGCTCTTCTTTTCTTAGATAATAAACCTCTGGTGCAACGTCCATCATAGATGCCATTCTAGTCTTTCCATAATCGTGAAACACCTCGTTAGAAAGTATCCTGACTAAACTATACCAGTAAAGGTTATCGTCTTCGTTATCTACGTTTTCACTATCGTCTTCATCGTCATCTTCCTCGTCTCTAACTTTATAAAATACACCTTTATACTTTACATTTATGTATTCATTGCGTTCTTCTGTATAGTTGTTAACTACACGTAATACATTCTCACAAGGTTCAGATAGGACGTTGCTAATATGCGATTCCTCCTTGTCCATATCTTCATTATCGAACACTTTATCGTTAATAGGTCGCAATACATAGGAAGCTATGTTTAGTAGCTTATTTGCTGTTTCAACATTAGAAGTTATCTGCTGCTCGATGTACATAAACTGTCCAAACACTAATTCGTCTGGATTTCTATACACTTTAAATCTGCTTATCGGACATTCGCCTTCTGATAAAGCTTTACGCAATATTGTGTTAGCTTTGTATTTAGCAAACTTATTACCGTTAGTAAGGTTATTGAGCACCCATCCTTCTAGGTTTCCAGACTGTATAGCTTGTAAATATTGTTTAAATGTCATATTTATCTCTTTTAATCTCCCTATTCACTTTACTACATAAAGGCTGTAGATTAGTATAATGGTTTAGTTTCATTGTTTCTTCATAAGTTGTAGCTAATGATAATGGTTTTATGTGGTCTATATCCCATCCGTAGTTATAATTACCATTGTAAAGCCCTTTGTTCTCCCAATCCATCCACTCTTCAAATTTACTTTCTAAGTAATTCTTAAAATATTCTATACTGCAACCTAATATATCCTCTGTTTTACAATCTTTAGTGTACCCGTTTCTTTTTATTGAGTTATTTATAAACATTCTTGCTTGTTTCTTAGCTTTATAAACATCATCAGTAGCCATTCTTTTTTCGTGATTCGCTTTGCGCATTCCTGATTCCTCATATAGTTTATTATATATTTTATGTCTTTTAGATATAGCTTCTTTATTATCTATATAGTTACTCTTAGACCTATTGTTGTATGATTCTTTATTTAATATATAATTTTCTTTGGCTTTCTTATTGCAACATTTCTTACATGTAGACCTTCTAAGCTCTTTATTCCTTGATGATTTATAAAACTCACTTTCATCTTTATATTCCTCGCAGGATTTACATTTTTTCATAATTTAATATATTTGTGTTACTCCGCCCTCTAGCTCATTTAATACGCAATAAGCGTATATCGCTAAAGACATTACGCAATCATCTTTAGTGCCATCCTTATCGTTTGCGTAAATAACCTTACCACTTACAGGACTTATTTTACGAGTAAACCCATAGAGTTCCGTCTTTAATTGATTATTATCTATTATCTTTATCACACCCTCCTCGAATAACTTCATTAAGTGAACTATCATTTTAGGCTTATTTGTAGTTGTAGTTAAGTGGTCATAAAGTTTATATCCATCACTAAGGCTTTCTAATTCCTCAAATAACAACTGGTTATTATTGACTTCAAAATAAACCAACACTAAGTTATGAAAATACTTCCTATAAGCTTCTAATAGTCTAGCTTTAAACTCAGCAGGGTCTAACCCATCTTCCTTCATATTAAACCTGTCAATACATATAACCTCATAATCCTCAGTTCCAATAGTTACAACGCTGTAATCGTTAGTTGTAGCCACATCAATTCCTCCATAAAGTTGTTTAGTTGACAATACTTCAAGCTCTTCTTTAGTGAATCTTGTCATTGCCTCCTCTACGTTATGGAATAAAGCTTCCGAGTTAACATCTTTATTTAATACCTCTTGGTCGAATTGGTCTTTAGTTAACCTTTTCCTTAGTGTTCCTTCAACAAATGACGTTACCATCGGGTCGTTAAGGTCTTTATATGTCCTTTGCAGTGTTATTACGTCTTTTTCATTAGCTTTATCAAACCCTTCTTTCTTTAGCTTACGAAACCATGCAACGTGATTAGATGTACTTCCCATTATAGTTTGCCCACCAGTTCGTACAAGCATTGGTAATAAAACCTCGTTTAATACCCACTCCTGTATGAAAGCAGTCTCGTCAATATATAGCCTATGCAATGTAGCACCACGTAAGTTATCACCCATCTCAGCACTACGGAACCTTAATACACTTCCATTAACAAAATGTACCTCTTGTTCCTTTATCTTAATCTGCTTAATAATAAAGTCTTTAACATCCTTCCTGCTATCAAACAAATCTATTATATCCTTTATAATCCTAGAGTTATTGTCATATACAGGAGAAACAAACATAACGCGTTGGTCTGGATTATTCACACACCAATTTAACGCATCTCTATACATCATAAATGTTTTTCCTGTTTGCCTTCCGAAGTTACAAATAGTTATAGCTGGCTTCTTTCCATATATAATATCAAGAGCATCTCTCTGTGGAGCTGTTGGTTCAAATAATTTAATCTGCATCTTCTGGTGTTATATCAATTACTTCTTGCTCTATCTGCTTAGGTTGAGTAAAGTCTATAATAGCTTTAACATCTATATTGGTTCTCTCCTCTGTGCGTTTAACAGTTGCTAAATGGTCTTCCTGCATCTTAGATATTTCCTTTATAGCATTTATAGCTAAACCGTAATCATCCTTATTCTTTAAGCACTCATCTCTAATCTTAACTAAAGCATTTAAGCTACTAAGTTTTGAGAACTCGTAACGTTTTAATGTATCAGACATCATTACCCTAAACTGTAATCCAAACGGTGTATCCTTAACACTATCTCTATTAAAATTACCTTTAGTCATTCCTGATTCCTTTAATGCTGCCTGAATATCATTTGACTTAGCGTAAGCATCTAGGAATGAGGATTGTATCTCAGATAAATTAGCTGTTGTTATCTTCTTTGTCATATCATTTACTTAATCACATTGTTAAATACGCCCCCTATCACAAACAATAGATAATAAGAAGTATAACTATATATGTGCTTGCTGCGCTTAGCACCCCTGCACATTGTTAAACCCGTGCAATGTAACGAGCTTCCTATGTAACTAACAACAAAGCGAAGTTAC
>Ga0193956_1000066_pt1 | contig 44273 bp, 63 predicted proteins | sample BB_7_MG_FD_140358 | JGI IMG/M metagenome (GOLD analysis project Ga0193956, IMG submission 140358) | Microbial mat bacterial communities from the Broadkill River, Lewes, Delaware, United States - BB_7_MG | ecosystem: Environmental > Aquatic > Freshwater > River > Microbial mats | place: USA...
CGAGTGCGAAGGCTATTAATTACCTCGCTTCATCACAGTATGACTCAAGGCATTCAGATGATGCAGTAGATTTTGTTCAGGCATATGTAGCCACACCACAGATGGTTACTAATAAGGGTTTTAATGAGTATTATAACATACCGAACCCTATACCTGCTGGGCAATCAAACGAGATGTACAAGAAGCTATCAACAAGATTAGCATCAGATGAGACGATTAATCAGGACTTATACTTAGCTGCGATGAAGAAATTTAATGAGTTTCATCAGCGTAAAACACTGGCAGAGCTCTCTTCACAACATACAGATAGAATGATTAAAAATACTAACGGGCTATGGAGATATGACAAGGATAAGCAGACAGCCACATACACAGCAACACATAAGATATATAAAACGAAAGCATCAGTATTCTACGATTTAGATACAGGAGAATATTTACTTACATATAAAAATGGTAAGGCTGAGTCTAGGCTACATAAATACAAGAGTAGAACAGCATACATTGATGCAGCAGAGAAAATAGTAGCGACATCAAGACAAGCTATAACACAGTCTACAGCGAAGATACGAGCACTAAATTTAATATCAGATTACAAGAAGAAAGAGGGCTTTGATGAGCCTAATAACACATATAATTCTGCATACATAAACTCATATCTTAAGGCGTTTTATGGTGCTAAGTCTACATCATACTCAGAGGAAAGACTTAACAAATTCCTTAAGCTATTAAAGTATATGTGGGGCGAGAACTATGAGTATATACTTGATACTACGAAGTATAGGTATACAAAGTTTCAATTCTCTCCTGTTATTACATACTTTAATGGTTCTGAGGGTTCAGGTAAAGATGTAAGCATTGATATTCTTACTAGAGGGTTTTCAATGCCACCACAAAATCTAAGCTTTGCACTAATGAGTGATAAACACTCTAACTGGCAGACATCAGATAATGCAATCTTCTCGGAGATAGGGTCGTGGAGAGGTTATGAGATATCATCAACTATAGCTGAAATGAAGAGCATATCAGGCTCTAATGGCAAGGTAACATTTAGAGGTATGCAGCAAACAGCATTAGTTAAGAATACACTAATAAAGATTTGGGTTACAGGCAATGAGTGGACAAAGCTTCATACTGACCCTACAGCACAGAGAAGACTTCATGTAGTATATATGCCTAGACCACTTAGTGTGGAACAAGGTGGTAACTATACACAGAATGATTTACAGGAGCTTCTTAGTGACCAATGTCTTAATGACTTCTATCATTGGCTAGGTAATATTTATGAGTATTCACCTAACTTTACAATAGATAAGTATATGTCTGCAGCTTCACAACAACATACTGAAGCATATAGACTATATATACAATCAACTCAGGGTATTTCTGATATAGTTACTGAGCTTTTATGGACTCAGAAATATGATGATACAATTAAAGCAATAGGTAAGTACGGTATAACACTATCTGATGTTGATTATAAGTATAGTAGAGCTGGTAACATACATATAACTATAACCAGCTTAAAAGATGCTCTATCAGCTGGAGGCGCAAAACCACTTGTGCTTAAGATAGTAGATAGACTATCAGCAGAAAAAGAAGACTCGAAAAGACTCAAGTTTGACTCTGGCTTGCATAAGTATATAACAATATATAATTGCCCTAAGCAGAGTGTTGAAGCAGTAGATATTAATAGTGAAGAAGGAGATGGTTTATGACAAAAGAAAATTTAATGCTAATATGTTTAGCAGAAGAGTGTGGTGAGGTTATACAAGCAGTAACTAAGATACTTAGATTTGGTTTAGATAGTAAGGCAAAAGAGTATGATGATACTAACAGAGAGGAGCTCAGAAAAGAGCTTAATGACGTTATGGCTATATCTATAAAGCTTACAAATATGGAAGTTATTGGCAACTTTGACGATTATGAGTTAATAGAGAAAAAATTAATTAAACTTAATAAGTATGAGCAAGTATCTACAGAATTAGGCATATTGCAATGAGTGCAAAGAAGGAGATGGTTTATGATTATGAGTTTTAAGGCTATAAGCGAGCAGCATCCTGATTATGATGAAGTAATTAGAAAGGGTAGGTTTAGAGGCTGTAAAAAAGGACGTCCAGTTATTATACCTGGCTATAGAGATAGCGATTGCACAACAGCTCTTAGAAAACTAAAGCATATTTTAGAGCAAGTACCTAATAGTAAAGTATTATTGCATACACGTACAGTACTTAGCATAGAAATAAAGGAAGCATAATGATAAGATATATTTGCCCTGTTTGTGGGCATTCAGGTGCACACGGTGTAGATATGAAAGCACCATTATGTGATAAGTGTAACTATAAAGTTACTATGGTTGCTGCAGATGTACATACAAAACTAGCAAAAGAGCTAGGTGTAAGTAGAGCAATAGCAAAAGAGATAAATTTTGGCTATTTATATGGCAAAAAATACACTTCAGATATGAATAAAGAAGCACTTAAAGATTTTGGTGCTGGTTTGCAAAATAAAGTAGATAGGACTATATTTACTAATGTTAATGCAGAAAAGCTAAAATAAATATTATAAAATTTAATTTTATTTTAAGATTATTATGATATAATATTATATAAAGAAAGAAAGGATAGAAGATGGCTTATACAGGCTTAAAGAAAACAAGGCAAGATTACATTAAGTATAGTGAATTAAACATACTTACTAAATATGTGTATAATAATGTAGATTACGAGATGTTTGATAAAGCACTTAGGTCATATATGCCTAATATAAATGATAGCTATGTTATGGAAAAATGGAAAATGTTTCAAAAGGCACAAATGAATTTTGTTGGTACTTTTGACAAAAAGTTCTTTTATTTTATCTATAATAAAATGATAGAGCAAAACTATAAAGGGTAAAAATGAAAGAAGTAAAATATTTTGCTGGTTGCTTATACCATCAATGTTTAGCAGAATTCTTAGTAGAGTATTCCTCTGATTACACAGAAGTACCTAGTGGTACATTATTTACAATAGCAGGTACAGATAATGCAGTTACTTTAAATGGGTTAAGAACATACATTGAAAATAATATTGATGGCTGTATAAAAGAAGATTTATGGAATGAGTTTTATGTTATTGAGGTAGCTGCACGATACCCAGATTTAATACATGTATGGAAAAAAATAGAAATAAAGGATTTATTGTGAAGAAAAGTATATATGTAATTATACTACTATGTAGTGTATTAGCATTAATATTACTTCCATCTGTATATGATTTTACTTTGCTTAAGGAGGTTGATAACATATTGCAGGCATATGGAGGTTACTTATGGTGTGGTACAGGTTTATTAGGTTGGCTCATAGTATGTTTTCGTGATATTATAAACCCTGAGGTAAAGATAGGTGAAGATGCAGCAGCTGGTCAATTGTTTGTTATAGCATTAGTAATGGGCCCTTTGTTATTTCCTTTAATATTTTTTATGCTTATTGAGCTCCATACTATGGAAGATTAGAAGTAGTTTATTAGAGTGTATTAAGGTACACTCTGACAAGCTTCGGCTTAGATTAACTCTTAGGAGAACACACAATGGAAAAGAAAATAGGTTTATTTGCTGCAGCAGCAGGATTACTAGGTAGTTTAGGTACAATAGATGGTATGACTAAAAAGTCATATAGTATTAAGCATGGTAAGGGCCATAATGCAAAAGGTAAGAAAAATACTTACAGTCAGAGTATACAATTTTCAGATAATGAAAGATTGCCTGATGGTAGACATGTTTGGTTTAAAAGAAATGGTGAAATGATAAGAAGGAGTATGTAATGAGTAATAAAACAGACTTACTTGCTTCAAAGTTTATAATTTCAACACCTAATGTATTTAAACATGTAAATGGCGATGAAATAACTCTTGAAGTAATAGCAAAGGACATTGATGAAGCAACAGAGAAGTTTTATACTTATCTTATGGAAGAGTTTAATTATGAACCTGATTTAATTAGTATAAAAAGGCTACAGAGATGATAGAAGAGTATAAAGCAATACTTTGGATAGGCTCTGGCTTACTATTCTGGTTAATAGACTACATAGTAGTTAAAATACATGGTGGCCAAATTAAGGATAATGCAGCTGTTGTACAAGCATTAATAATTTCATTATGCTTAGGGCCAATAACGTTTTTGCTATTTATAATAGCAATAATACTAGATAAAATGAAGGGTAATAAATGACATTAGGACAAATACTAGACAATGGGTATTCGTTTGCAGCAAGGCCACATTGGCATGCTAACAACCAACAATTATGCATAAACATAAAGACTATGGAATATGTAAGAATGGGTGTTGGCACTGGCACCTGGCCTACTCAGGAAACAAGAAGTAGAGGTGATTTTAAGCCATGTAGTTATGATGGTGTAATAATTGATAAATATAAAGTGAAAAAGGAAAAAGAAATGAGCAAAGATGTAAATTATGTAGGTGGAGAGTATAAAGTAGTAGGTGTTAAATATGTGGATAGTGGTCTTAATAAGTACTACTTTAAAATTGATGCAGACATTGAAGTTGAAGAAGGCACTTTATTAGTAGTAGAGGCTAAAAATGGTTATGGTATAGCTAATGTAGTAGAAGTAGTAGCTAACTCAATAGAAAATGCAGATGCAATAGCTAGAGCAACAGCATGGGTTGTTGATATTATTGACACATCACGACAAGATGAAAGAAAAGATGCTACTAAGAAAAGAAAGTACATCATACAACAACTTGAAGAACGAAAGAAAGCAATGGAAGCAGTAAGTGTATATCAAGCATTAGCTAATGTAGATGAAGAAAGTGCTAAGTTGCTTGAAGAACTAAAAAGCTTAGAAGGTGTGAAATGATTAGAGAGCAAACAGTGAATGCAATTGACAAAGTATCTTATACTGAAAAAGAAAGAAGCGGCGGCTTAAATGCATTAAATAATGCTATACAAAATTTAAGTAAAGTAGAAAATGCAGTAAACCATCTGTACAGAATAATAACTGAAGGTAATATACCTACAGAAGAAAAAACTAGTGTTTGTATGCAACATATGCCTTTAGTTACTCTTTTAGAAGAAGGGCCTGCTTATATAGAAAGCCATATAGGTTATACTACTTCTAAGTTAGAAGATATAGTACAAAAATTAAATTAAGGGGAGTGAAATGAAAGTATACAGAGTAGAATTTAATGCTGATTATTCTCAAATAAGTGAAAACAAAAAGTTAAGCAATTTACACTTTAAGTGGAGGAAGGACTCTTCATACCCAGGGTATAATTACAACCCAAAAACAGAAGAAGATAAACTTAAACAAAAGAAACTTAAGGAAGCTTGGGAGGCTTTACCTTTAAAGGAAGCAATGAAAAAGTATCCTAACAAGGTTGAGTTAGGTTATGGTGAAAGAGAGCAAATACTATCCTTAGAGCAATATGAGTCTTGTTATTCTTACTGTACTATAAAGCAGATACTTGAGTTTGATACTGAAGCGCAAGTACATGCAATAGACTTAGATAAGTTAGCTAGTAAAATAAAAGACTCACTAATTGGTTCTAATGGAGACAAGCTATTTAATAATAGATTGGAAATACACCAACCAGACATGCCGTTATTTACTTATAACAGGTTTATACACTTAGATGATTGCTGCACAGATATACTGCAAGAGGATTATATAAATAAAGGTTATAGAGTTGTTGCTTGTGTGCCACAACCAGACCAAAGAAGACCTGACTATATACTAGGTAAATATGTAAAGGCAGACAATGACTAAGTTATATAGTGGAAGCTATACAACTGTTTCACAATATGTAAAATACTGAGTATGTGTAGCATACAAGTAGTAAAATGGTAAAAATGAAGCTAATTAATATAGATGAAGCAGACCTGCATAACGAAACTCTAGCTAGTGATAATGACTATGCTAGAGTTAGGGTTGGGCTATTGAGAGACTTAAAACACAACAGTGATAGCTATAAGAAACTTGTTGAAAAATACTCTACACTATCAGATAAATATGAAAGTTTAGCTAGTAGATATACAGATATGTTAGAGATGGAGAATATACAGAGAAAGAGAGCTTATGCACTAAATGAGCAATTAGAAGCTTATGAGTCTATAAGACTAGATATTAAAGGATAGAACATGAAACTAGCAGACAGAATAAGTGTCTTAATACTAGCACTCATAGTTATAATGTTTTTAGCGCTGCTTACACCTATAAGCGCTAAAGAACCTAACTCTGTAATTCAAGCTAAATGTTGGGGTGAAGTAAACAATAAGTATTGCAAGATTAGAACTAAAGACAATAAAATATACTGGGACGGTAAGTGGCGAGAGGGTTATTATATCTCTCATGTTGTGGAAACTGAGCAAGGGTTTCAGTTAATGATTATAAAGGATAAATAGTGAAATATAAAAAAAGGAATGAAATTTAAGGCAAAAAAATCTAATTCTATAATTATACTTCTAAATAAAAAAGTGGCAATAAGCACTGGAACACAAAGAAATTATCTAGTGGTAAAGCACATATGGTGCATGAGGGAACACTAGCTAAATTTTATGAACTAATATAAAGGATAAATAATGAGTAAAATATTTAATTGGGAAACAGCAGAGTACCCATGTTTTGGTGTAGCAGCAGATGAAGTAGTGTGGTTTAGTGAATACGGAGTAGGGCATGTTACACAACAATATTTTGCCCTTAGAAAAAAAGGGTACTTTTCAACTACTTGGAATATGGCTTTCTTTAAACCATATACACCACCTAAGCCAAAAACTAAGTTATGGTATTGGGAAATAATGGATGTAGATGGAGACTGGACTATGTATATTCACAGGATGTCAGAAGCTGAAATACAAAAAGTATTAGGGAATGGCTACAAAAAACTTGAAGCATTAGGCTTTATAGAAGTAGAGGAGTAGGTTATGGATAAAGAACAATTACAAGCTAACATAGACATAATGAAGCTAGAGATAGCTAAGATGGAAGCTCAGATGAAAGAGAGCGATAAGGTGGTATTAGAGTATAAAGACTGTCAGCTTGTTATAAATAATGAAATAGTATTTAGTAGAGGGCAATGTGAAGCAAACCTTTTATTTGCAAGATACAGAGACACTAAAGAACAAGCAGAAGAAACTATACTTAGAGAACTACAAGCTAATCGTATAGAGGCATTAGCTAAGAAGTTAGAGCCTGATTGGAAAGCTGATTGGAATAACAATGAACAAAGAAAGTGTACTATACTCTTTGACCATGTGGATGAAGACTACTATCATGAGGAGCTTACATTAGTTCAACACATTGGAGTTCCATGTATGTCAAAACAAACAGCAGAAACTATATGTGATTATTTGAATAGTGGCAGATATAGCTTAGATAAGGAGGATTGAGATGAAAGTAATATATATAAAACCTGCTTATAGCCTTAACATACAAACAGTAGAAGTTATAGAAGACCTTGACGAAAATACAAAGTTATGTAAGTGTGCAGGTAAGTTTATACTTGTTGATAAAAAAGAGGTTTTAACAAGCAAAGAAGCTAAGCTTTATATAGAGCTAAACAGACTCGAAACTGAAATAAAAGAAAAAAGAGATAGAGCTAATTACATAATTAAGGAATTAGAAATAATATATACTATATAAAGTATACCTATTAGGAGAATAAAAAAATGAGTGAAGCAGATAAAGAACAAATCATACTTTTAAATAAGTACATAAAAAGAAAAGTTGATATACTAGATACTATATTTTATGTAGAGTGCATCCAATGCCAGCATGTATTTAAAGTAGATAGTAAAATGTCTATGAGTAGGAGGAAGTTTTGCAATAAGTGTAGGGCAGAAAGAAACAAGAATAGCTTTAGGAGACTTGTAAAAAATAACGAAGACATTGGCTGGGAGAAATACAAAAGATGTAACAAAATGGCAAAGGAATAACATGAGAGAAAGAGTATACGACAATACAGTAAACCTAGTTTTAATAAAAAATAGAAAACAAAAAGAGTGGCACTATAAAGCACAAAGAGCACCAAAAGTAACAACATGCATACAAAACAAGCAAACCACAAATAGCACTTATAAAGAAGCTATTAGTAAAGTATAATAAACTAAAGGATATTTAATGAATGTAGAAATTAACTATACTACTGGTTATGCTGGTACTGGTAAGTCTACTGATTTAATTAAGAAAGTTAAAACTCTTAATATAGACACTACAGTAGTTATAGCACCTACTCATAAAGCACTAAATAGGCTTAGAGGTAGTATAGATGAAAAGCAAGAGATTAAGACTATACACTCTTTATTAGGGTGGATACCAACTATTAATGAGAATGCTAAAAGAGTAGAGCATATTGACTCTACTTATAAGCTTAAGCTTCCTTTAGATAATTATACTGATATAGTTATTGATGAAGCAGGAATGATGTCAGAAGAAATGCTTTTCGATATTATAAGTAAGTTTGACATGTTAGGGTATGATGCAGAAGGCAATGTAGATAATCCTGAGTTAGCTAATGCTACTGTTACTCTTCACTTATACTTAGATTTATACCAGCTTCTTCCTGTTAAAGGTGTACAGATACAGATAGATGAAGATGCTACTAAAAGGCTGGAAACGCAATATAGAAGTGAGTCGCCAGATGTTGTTGATTTGTACACTAAGTTTGTTCACTATTTAGATGGTACTAACTCAAGCATAGATATGCCTTTAGATAGGCATTCAATATACTCAGAAAATATTAAACAATTTAATACAAATGAGTTTAGAAAAGGTGATAGATTACTAGCATATACTAATAAGGCTGTAGGTGCTTGGAATAAACACTTAGCTAAGAAGTTAGGTATTACTGGGTTTGACAATCAGGAGGTGCAGTTAGGTTCTATGGTTGATACTGTTACAGTACACTCATTTATAGAGTACAATAGTACTGAAGATATAGTAGCTGACTTTACATCAGGAAGGCTTAAATTACAGAATTCACAGATAAGCCCTAAGTTCTTAGAGTATTCATTATCGGCATTAATTAAGCACCCAAAGATTAAATTTATAGTAAGCAATAAAAATATAGTATACCCGGTTATAGTAGGTATAGCTGAAGCTAATAAAATTATGAAAGCAGCTAAAGAGAAAGCAATAGAAGATAGGAAACAGTTTAAGCATGTATATACTTTAGACAGAGCTTACACTATGGACTATACTTTTGCAACAACTGTTCATAAAAGTCAAGGCTCAGAGTTTAACAATGTATTTGTAGATGCTAAAGATATAGCACTATCTATATTGCCTAATTACTATGATACTTATGCTAGATTAATGTATGTATCTATTAGTAGATGTATTAAAACATTGTACATATAAGGAGAACAAAGTGTATACGCCAAAGTTTAAGCCAGATGATATTATACTAACTGGTAAAAGAGTAAGATTAGTAAATGGAATAACTTATATAGCAAATCAGCCATGTTATGTATTTGGTAATGTACATGGCTTTTGCGAAAGAGTAGACAAAACTAGTAGATTATCAGGATGTGGAATAAATATAGATAAGTCAGACAATGACCATTTAGAGTGGTTATATTGGAGGTTTATTAATGTACATAATGAGAACCCTAATGTAGACTACATGAAAAGGTTTAATAAGATACTAGAGAAAAATAAGGCTGCAAAATGAGTATATTAACATACAAATGTATAATTATTTATAGTACTACAAAATAAAATTAAATTTATTGATTTTATTTTATTTTAAAGATATTATGATATAATATATCATCTAAAAAGAGATGATATATAAATCATCTTAACTTAGGTCAAGCACTTGGGAAGGTGCCTAAACTATCACATCACTGTGCAAGCTAAGCACACAAAGGATAAAAAAATGGCAACAAAAAAAGAAATCTTTAATCAAGCAATGGCTTTATGTAAAGAACACAAAGCACCAGAAAGTTTGGTTAATGCAATTACTGCAATCCTAGAGCCTAAAAAAGGTGGGCAAGTTGTAGACATTGAGTCTATTGTTAAGAGAAATGAGAAGAACGAAATCGTTCAAATTAAATGCAGATTGTCTGGTAAATTCTTACCTGCTGACTCTGATAATTTCTTCACTGACAAGAACTCAAAAATCAATGGTTTATACCCTGTATCTAAAATGGCTGACAAGCTTAGAAAAGCTGCAGTTGCTGCATTTAAAGCATCTAAAGAAGCAATAACTATGGATGTTCTTGATGGAAAAATTGCTCCTGCTGCTGGTAAAGCTAAACTTGCTGAGCTACAGAAAAGTGTTGATACTATAGATTATTCTACTGTTAAGCCTTATGTTGCTCCAGCTCCTGAAGCTAAGTAATAACACTCTGCTCTAGCTTATGCTAGAGCATACAAACTGAAACGAAATGAAGGAAATGATATGAAATATAAAACTGAACCTAGAGAGTTAATCTACACATACATCTCAGGAAAAGGTGCTCCTAAATTTGGAGTAGAGTATACAAACGAAGACCCATCTAAGTTTGATTTTAAAGCATCACAAGTTTTAACTGCTGAAGAAGCTAAGCCAGTACAAAAAATCATTAAAGATTTTTGGGCTGAAAATAAAGATAAATATAGTGGTAAGAAGTTAAGTGGTACATTCTTGTCAGAAGAAATGAAAGTTACTGAAGATAAAGATGAATATGGTGAGCCTATAAAAATGGCTACTGGTAACTATGTATTAACTGCATCTACTAATGCTGCATTTAAAAACGACAAAGGTGAGACTAACTTAAACTCTATTGGTATTTATACTAGTAAAGGTGTTAAGTTAGCTGCCCCACACCCTCTAGTAGTAGGTGAGGTTGGTGTTGGAGAAGGGTCTAAAGGTATTATCCACGGCGATATAGCTGTTACTACTTTCGAGAGTAAAGCTTATGTTAAACTATACCTTAAGGGTGTACAATTTACTAAGTTTGTTGCAAGAGAGTTATCAGGTGTTGATGCTGAAGAGCTTGATGTAGAAGAAGATGATGGTTTAGGTGGTGATGGCTTGGATGTAACTGATGCATCTGGTGAAGGCCCTAACCTATAGGTGTAGCCATTAGCTACCAACAGATATTAGCACTCTGTTGATTGAGTAAAAGGCACATACTATTTATTTAGTATGTGCCTTTTTATTAATTAAATATTTAAAAGATAATTACATTACAAAGGTAACAAATGAAAGTACAAATAGTAACTGATATTGAAGAAATACAGATATCTACCGACCTGCCAACTTTCTGTGATATAGAAACACAATGGCTATACATGAACACAAGGCTAATACAATTTTATCAGCCATTAACTTCTGACATATGTTATATACTTGACCTTGCTCCAATAGGGCATGACCATTTAACATATGACGAAAGAGTTGCAGCTGCTGGGCAATTTGTTAAGTCTTTACATACTGTATGGTATAATGCATCTTACGATTTAGGTACACTAAATGTAGTGCCATCTAAAGTAGATGATTTATTTTATGCTGTTAAAACTGCATACCCTGAGTTTCAAGAATACAGCTTAGATAAAGTAGTAACTAAATTGGGATATGGTGCTTATTACGATGGGCTTGATAAAAAGAAATTACAGAAACAAGGCTTTGTGTTAGGAGCATATCTTAGTGATGCACAAATAAGATATTCAGCAATTGATGTTCTTGTTTTATCTAAGATGTGGGAAAATGAAAGAATACAAAAAGTAATTAAAAATAACTTAGCTTATAAAGTAGATGTTCTATCACTAAGGTATGCAGTCAGATATCAACAAAATGGGCTTGAAGTAGACTTAAAAGCTAGAGTGCCTTTACTTAGTGAAGCAGAGAATAAAGTAAAAGCTTTAACTTCTGAATTGCCTGATGGGTTTAATCCAAATTCGTATAAACAAGTTAGAGAGTACTTAGATACAGATAAATCTGCACATGATGATTTAGTAGAGTATAGTTTATCTAGTAGACCTTTAGCTGCAAAAGCAAAAGTTATAATTGATGTTAAAAGAGCAAAAAAAGAAGCTAGTTACTTAGAGAGTATAAACTTTCCAAGAATGTATACTAGGTTTAATGCTGCTGGTGCTGCAACAGGTAGATTTACAGCTAGTGGTGGAGATATGATAGATGGGTTTAACTCACAACAAATACCAAGACAATTTCAAGGGTTGTTTAAACATAGTACAGATGATACTGTAGTTGTAGGATTAGATTATAGCACTCTAGAGTTAAGAATAGCTTGTGCTATATTTGGTGAGCCAACTATGTATAAGCAATTAATTAATGGAGAAGACTTACACACTGCTATGGCTATGGATGTATCAGGTAAAAAGTTACACCCTGATGGTGTACTTGGCTCTGAAGGCTCACTAGAAATAGAAGCAGGAGAGTTTGTAACTAAAAACGATAGGACAAAAGCTAAAGGCATTAACTTTGGGTTTGTTTTTGGCATGAGTGCAAATACTTTCCAAGGCTATGCATACACTGGGTATGGAGTTAAGTTTACTACAGAAGAATGTGTAAAACTTAGAAATAAGTATTTTACAAAATATCCTAGATTTAAAGCATATCATAATAAAGTATGGGAAGAGTACCAAAAGCCAGGTTTTTACTATGAGACAGCTTTAGGCAGAAGAACAAAACCTAGATTAGGTACTGACGGTATTAATGGACCAGTACAAGGAACAGGTGGAGAAACTACTAAATTAGCTGTGCATTTTTTAATTAAAAATGACTGTGAAAGACTTGGACTAAATTATGTTACAGAGTGGGAGCAATGTGAAGTTATTAAATATATTTTTAATGTGGTGCATGATGCTATATACCTTAGAGTACCTAAAGAAGATGGGTATAATGTATGGTCTGAAAGACTATCTAAGGCTATGGTAAAAGGTTGGGAAGAAATCTCTAAAAGTAAAATGTTTCATTACAGAGACATTCCAATGCCAGTAGGGGTATAATATGATAGTGCAAAAATTAGATTTAGCTACAATAGCTATAATAGATAAAGTTAAGCCTTCAACTATTGATTTACATGATAGCGAAGTTTCAGAGTTTGTAAAGCAAGTGCCTTACTATATTAGAGAGATTAATTATATGGGCAATAACCCTGATGTTATGGACTTATTATATGCTCAGTATGTTTTACTTGGCTCAACAATGTTAGATGCTGATACTGGAATTGTAAGCTTTGTTAGACCTAAGTATAGTATTGATTTAGATATAACTACTAAATGTAATTTAGCTTGTCCAAATTGTAATAAGCTGTCTAACTTTAAGAGTACTTGGAAAACTGTAGATATTCCTTATGTTAAAAACTTTATACAGCAAAATGAGCATAGAGGTGAAGAACTATTAGTTAAGATTTTAGGCGGTGAGCCAACTCTTCACAAAGATATACAAGAGATTATTGCTCTATTGGTTGAAGCAAAGTTTAAAGTTATAATGCTAACTAATGGGATAAAAGAGTTTACTCCTTGTTTACCTATAGGTATAGAAAACTCTAGTAAAGAGAAGGGCACTCTACCTGATTTTCATACTACTATGGTTGCTCCTAAAGACTTAGAATGCTTTGCTGGTGTAGACTATAGTGTTGGTTGTACTAATGCATCTCTATGCGGATATGGCAATAAAGACGGTAAATACTATCCTTGCCCAACAGGAGGCTACATTAACGAGCATATTAGTGCTGAGTATGGTATTCCTGACTTTGGTAGAGCTTCATTAGAGAGAGCTGAAATGAATAGGCCTGAAGCATTTAAAACACTTTGTCAATATTGTGGATTGTTTAAAAAGCTAGGTTATCACAATGTAGACAAGAAACAGTTTAGCAGAACAACAGAACAAGAATTTAGTAAGTCTTGGGAATTCTTTAGGCTAAAGCATGTTAAAGGTGCATCAGAGCATGATGCTCAGCTTAAAGAAGACTTAGCAGATTATGCTGCTGAAGTTATGAACGGTATAAAAGGATAACTAATGGATATTGAAATAGTAGATATAGACCTAGATGGTAAAGGTGAGTTAGCTACCCCTAAAAATGATAAGATAGCTTTAATAGATGCAGACACTATTGCATACGCATCTTGTTCAGTACTTGAGGAAGAGCATGATGTTCTTCCTGAGTCAATGTTATCAGAAGAAGAGCTTATAGCTATAAACAATGACCCTACATTATTTACTGACAAAAATGGGTGTAAGTTTACATACTCTATAAACTTAGAGAGTGCATTTCAGCATAGCATGGATAAGATAAACTATATACTTGAGCAAACAGGATGTCAAAAATTTGAGCTACACTTTACTGGTGGCAGAGATAACTTTAGATTTAAAGTTTATGAGATGTACAAAAGTAATAGAGTTGGTGAGTTTCTAAGAAGCCCTGCTGGATTAAAAGACCTAAAGCAAATGTTTGTAGATAAAGGTATGGGAGAGATACACACAGAGTGGGAGGCAGATGATGCTGTTGTAGCAAAGAAGAGATTTGCTCCTGATAAGTACATACTATGTGCTGTTGATAAAGATGTTATATACTCTGTGCCTGGCACTCACTGGAATTACTACTCTAGTGATAAATACAATATACCTATGAAATGGGTTGAGGTAGATTTACTTACTGCACAAAAACATCATTATCACCAAACTATTACAGGTGACTCAGGAGATAATGTACCAGGTATACATGGTGTAGGTAAAGTAGGTGCTAATAAAATTCTTAAAGGCTTGACTTCACATATGGATATGTGGGAAGCTGTTGTAGCTAAGTATGAAGAGAAAGGCTTAACTATTATTGATGCTATTACTACTATGAGATTAGTTAGTATGCACCAAGTTACATATAATGACAAAGATGGGTATGTGCTTAATCTTTGGAAACCTTTGAAAGGATTGTAAATGAAAATATTAGTAACTTCACTAACTAACCATCGTATTGATGTGCAGTTAGTTAAATGGTTTTGTATTGGCTTGCAAGAATTAGGCATAGAGTACACTACAGATATAGAAGATGATGACTGCCTACACTGCATTATGTTTAACGGACTAAGCACAGAAAGTAGCTTAAGTAAGTTAGCTTTTATAGCAGATAGAATGCCAGTACTATATATGTATGATGACTGTGATATGCCTATACCTAGTGAAGTAAAACTAGTAGCTAGCCAATTTACAAATGCAGGAGATATATACTTTCCTATAGCTGAGTTAGCTGTGTTAGATGACTTGTGGGAAACCCCAATAAACGAAACTAAGCACTTCAATACTTTCTATGGCGGAACATACAAAAGTAGACGAGATTACTCTGTGCTTGTAAATAACCCTAATACTTTATTAGTAGGTAATGATAAAGGTTGGGATAAGTGGGATGGTACAACAAGACTTCCTACTATTAAGGATATGAACCTACTATATCATATTATGGCTATGTGCAGGCAAACTTTAATTGTTCATGATAAAGCACACGATAATATTAATATGCCACTAAGAGCCTTTGAAGGTGTATTTACAGACACTGATATAGTATGGTATGGCGATACTATTATTACACCAAAACAAATGAAAGTATTATATACTAAAGAGAAAACACTAAGATTAATAAAGGAGTTAGTATGCAACATGCAACAACAAATGTAAAAGATGTGTTAAAGCATAGAGGTAGAGATTATGGTAAGTACTCAACTGGAGTAGAACAAAGAGCAGTTATTATGGATGCATTAAATACATTACATAAAGGCACTCATAGAAACAAACCGCTGCCAGAAGATATTAGAGTTATCTTTAGTGATATAGTATTAAAGATGATGCGTTTATCTTGTAACCCTGAGCATGTAGATAGTTGGATAGATTTAGTAGGCTATACTACATTGGCTAAAGAAATGAAGGTAGGTAAATGAAAGTAGAAGATATAAGAGAAGAGTTTCTTCGTATGTATGATGAAGCTGAGTTTAATGAAAGTGGCCTACTAGAAATAGTAGGTGCTTCATTTGAAGCTGATGAAGATAGTATCTTTGGTACAGTAAGTGAGGATTACATTACTAGAGAGATTGAATGGTATAATACTACAATGCTTAATGTTCATCATATGAAAGGCAAAGTTCCAAAGACTTGGCTTAGTACAGCAAATAGCTTAGGTGAAGTAAATAGTAACTATGGGTGGTGCATATTCTCAAAAGAGAATGGCTATCAGTATTTAAATGTATTACAAAAGCTACAAAATAAACTAAACACTAAAAGAGCTTGTATGATATACACTAGGCCATCAATGCACAATGATGCTGTGCATAAAGGTATGAATGATTTTATATGCACTAATGCTGTTACTTATAGTGTTAGTGATAATAAACTAAACTGTGTTGTGCAAATGAGAAGTAATGATGTTGTATATGGTTACAAGAATGACTTAGCTTGGCAAAAATATGTTTTGGGCATGCTTGCTGACTCACTAGGTATAGAAACTGGTAATATTATATGGCAGGCAGCTTCTTTGCACATATATAAAAATCATTTTAAATTATTAAGAAATGATTAAGATTATTATATCATTTCTATGATATAATAATATAATAATATATGAGATACATATATAGTGTACACTCAATTGACACAGTGTTATTTTAAATTAATTCTAATATGATTATTCAAATAAGAGAATAAAGTGCCTTAGAATTAATTTATTTATTTAAGATTAAATTAATAAAAGGAGTAAGTATGGTACACATACATGAGTACATACAAGAGGTATTAGAAAGAGAGTGCATAAAGGCTAAAGACCTTGCAAATGAGTTAAATATTACTGCAGCTATGGTAGGGCAGTATAAACTAAATAGAGGGTATAACCCTAGCTTAAATGTAGCTAAACTAATATACCTTAGAGATGGTGTAGTATTACACCCATATAGTGAAGAGAGTTTAAAATGGGAGATTACAAATGAACACATTAGCAGAATTTGAAACTAAAGTAATTAAGTGGTCTACTGATAGAGGCATAATTAAAAATAGCTCTTTAGCTGCTCAAGGCCTTAAGTTAGGAAGTGAGTTTGGTGAGTTATGCGATAATATAGCAAAAGGCACAGACATTAAAGATGATATTGGCGATTGCTTAGTAGTATTAACTAATTTAGCTAAAATGCATGGAACTACATTAACTGAATGTGCTAATGTAGCATGGAATGATATTAAAGACCGTAAAGGCTTCTTAAACAAAGAAGGTGTATTTATAAAAGATACTGATAAAGCTTATAAGCAAGCAGTGATTGATTTTGAAGAACCTGTAATAGTTAATATAGAGTGTGCAAGTTTACCTACTGCATATAACACTATATACAGGATAGCATGTAGCTTAGAAAATTATACTGTATCTGTTATAGAATTTACTCCTTACACTGAACAAGCTGCTGCAGAAATAAATAAGTATCAAGGAAGAACTATTAAACAGTATGCAACACACTTATCTACTCACGGAGAAGTATCATGATTGATGTAATGCTAGATATAGAAACTTTAGGCACTGACTCAAACTCTGTAATAGTATCAATTAGTGCAGTAGTATTTGACTTACAAACAGGCAAAATTGGCGGAGAGTATGAAGTAGGTGTAAATATACTCGAGCAATTACTTAATGGTGGAGTAATAGATACTTCTACTATAGGGTGGTGGGTAACTCAAAGTGCAGTTGCAAAGCAAGCACTAACAAACATAATACCTCAAGACTTAGATGGTGTACTAAAAAGCTTTAATACTTGGTTAGCTGCATCAACTACTGGGCAGCTTAAGGATGTGCACATATGGGGAAATGGTACAGTATTTGATAATGTAATAGTTCGTAATTTATACAAAAGGAGCGGAGTTAGCTTTGTTTTACCTTATTGGTGTGATATGGATGTAAGAACATTAGTAGCAGTAGCAGGTATTAATACTAAAAGCTTTAAATTTGAAGGCACTAAACATTGTGGTATTGACGATTGTAAGCACCAAATAAAATATTGTGCTGCAGCTTACAAGGAGCTAAATAATGGCAAAAATTAATAAAGCACTAGATTATAATAAACTTCTTATAGACCAAGCAAATGGCAAGTTACTTAAAAAACACCTAAAGTTTGGCTTATGGGCAAGTGTAAAATACGATGGAAATTATGTTGTTGTGCATGTAAGTGATAAAGGCACAACATTTGAAACTAGTGGTGGCTTATTTTATACACATTTAGACAATGCAGGAGATGTATTTGCTAATGGGCTTAAAGGGTTTTACTTTGCTGAGCGTATTGCAGGAAATGGTAAACTAGGAGATAGAAATAAATGTAACCTAAAAGGCCCTAAGCATGCACAGACATCAGAAGGGCATAGCTATAAGGTATTTGGTTATGTTACAGAAGAGGAGTATGCACAAGGATACTCAAATGTTATGTACCCTTATATGGCTACTATTATAAGTAAAACTATACCTAGTGATAGTATAGCAGAGCCAGTATTTATAGGTAATATTAATAAGCTTAATAGCTTATTAAGCTATACAACAGGTATAGGCTATGAAGGGCTAATGTTAATGGCTACTGACTATAGTTGGAAAGATACAAAAACTAGGGATGTAAAATTAGCTAAGTACAAGAAAAGGCCTACTGCAGATTTAAAGTGCATAGGTGTAACTGAAGGTGAAGGTAAGTATACTGGGCTTATAGGGTCTTTAATTCTTGAAGATGATGAAGGCAGAATAGTTAATGTAGGTAGTGGTCTTAATGATGCCGATAGGAATGCAAAGCCAGACTACTTTATTGGTAGAGTTGTTGAAATCGAGTATGAGCATATAGCAGATACTTACATTCAGCCAACTTATAAATTTATTAGAAAGGATAAGCAATGAAAATTACGATAGAATTGGAAGAACTAGATTTAAAAGGTAAGGGTATTTTTGATGAGGCTGCTTATCCTAATGAAGGCATATACTTAGTAAATGATAATATAGCTTACAATATTGTAAGTAAGGTAAATGGTAGTGTTTACACAGTACCTATAGCTAATAAAGATATACTTAAGCAGTATATAGATGCAGATACTGCTGTTGCTTGTATAAATATAAATAGAGATATAGATAATAAATTTGACACTATTCTTGATGCTATTAAACATCAGCCAAGCACTATGGTGCAAACACTAAGTAATATTTTAAGTAATACAGAAACTATTATAAATTCAAAGCATGAAAGTAATGATAGTAATGTAAATATAAAAGACTTAACACACTTAGTTGCAGTAGCTCAAAAGCCAGAATTAATAAAGGATAAGTAAATGAGTAAAGTAATTGAAGTAGGCGATAATGTTATAAATGAAGCAGACAATATACAAGCAAAGTACTTAGGCTTAGGTACTTTTTACTCTAAAGAGTATGTTGAGATGCAAGCTGTTATAGAGATTATTCGTGGCGGAGAGACTAAGCTTGGTATGGTTCAAGCAGTAGAAGCTTTTCAAGCTAAAAACAGAAACATTCAGGTAGCTATGATAGACATAAAAGATAGACGAGCTTTTACAGCTATTACTACTGATAAGTTTATATTAAATTACAGAAAGGATAAGTAATGAGAGAGGCAGCATACCAAAGTAAATTAATGGATAAAATAGTTGATAGAGGCGGTGTGGTTGTTAATGGCATGTATACTAAAGATGGTGAAAGCGATTTACAAGCAGGTATGCCAGTTAATGGTATACCTGTTTTAGTATATGTTGCAATAGAAGTTAAAACAGAAAAAGATTACTACAGAGTAATGAAATGTATTGATACAGATTATAATGTAATTAATGATAAAGGATTAAAAAAGCATGAGGCTTTACAAATGTATAAAATACGTAATACAAGAAAAAGAGGTGGCTTAGCTTTAGTTGCTTTTAATATAGAACAAGTAGATGAATATATAAGGAGCATACTATGCAAGTAGCAATAAGTTTAGCTATACTTACTTTATGTTGTGGCTGTGCTTCACCAGATATGATTTTGTTTGGTGAAGCATTAAGAAAAGTTAGTGAGGTACTGTAATGACACCTTATCCACATCAAATATATTTTGCAGACAAGTGTTATGAAGTGCTATCAGACAAAGGATATGTATATCTTGCTGGTAAACCTAGGTCTGGCAAAACTTACACAGCTATACTAACTGCTGAGAAATGTGCCGGGCACATTAAGAGTGTACTTGTGCTAACTAAGACGGCTGCTATAGGGTACCCTAAATTATTAGACAAAGAAGGTAATGAAGTAAAGGATAAACATGGCATTGCAAAATTAGTAAAAGACAAACACTCTAAACATTATGATGTAGCTAGAGAAGAAGGCTGGCTTAAATTTATAACTAATAATACAAGACTTAAAAAGACTTACACTGTTACTAACTATGAGCAAGTAGGTACATTTAAGGCTGGTAGGTATAACCTAAAGTTAGACCCTGAAGACTATGATTTAGTTATAATAGATGAGTCACATAACTTAGGTACTTTAGGTAAACCAAGCAATAGAATTAAATGTATAAGAAAGCTTTGTTGGGATATGCCTCATATACATTTATCAGGAACAGCAATAGTTGAAAGCCCTAATAGTATATATCATCAAATGTGCATATCTAAGTGGAGCCCATTTAGATATAGAAACTTTTATGACTTCTTTAGAGTGTATGGCAATCCTTACTATATTAAGGTAATGGGAAGAGAGTTACAACAGTATGATAAATATAAACCAGAGCTATTAGATAGAATAGATGAGTTTACTGTTTATATGACTCAAGAAGATGCAGGAATAGCTAAAGAGCTGCAGGCTGTAGATAAAGTACATTATGTTGAATTGCAAGATACAGTTAAGGAAGTATACAATAGGCTACAAAAGCATAATGTATATGACTTTACTGACGGCTTTGAAATAGTATGCGATAGTGTAATGAAACTAAGAACTGCATTGCATATGTTAGAAAGTGGGATAGCTAAATCCGGCAATAAATATGTAGAGTTAGGAAATACTGAAAAGGTGCAATATGTTAAAGATACATTTGGCGATACAGAAGATGTAGGTATTATGGCTCACTTTGTTGGTGAGCGTATTCTTCTTTATAGGCACTTTAAGAATGCTACTATTTATAGCTCTAATGCACATTCTGAAGGCGTTGACCTTAGCCATCTTAAGCATTTTATCATATTTAGTTCAGACTATAGTGGCTCTAAGTTTATTCAACGAAGAGAAAGAATAATTAATACTGAAGGCAGTAATACACTATTAGTACATCATATATTAGTTAAGAAAGCCATTAGTGAGCAAGTGTATAATAGAGTGTCGAAGAAGCAAGACTTCAACAACTCTACTTATATACGAGAAGAAATTTAGATAAGTAGCTATATGCTACTTATCTTTCTTATACATTTCGTTAGCTTTCTTAACTCCATATGATAAGAAGTTAGTATTGCTATTTTCTCCAAATGCTTTAACTGCTTGGTCTATTGAAGACTTGCTAAAGTCTTTCATCTTCCAATACTTTTTATACTTTGCTTGAAGCTCTTTGTCTCCACTTTTAGCAACTTTGTTTATAGCCTCACTATACTTTCCTGCATCAGTTAATGCTTGAATTTCTTTACTCATTGTTTTCCTTTAGTTTACTGTATCTTTAAGTGTTTCCATATTTTGTGGTGCCATTTGATTAGGCTTAGCTATTTGCAATGCTTCATCTTCTAATAGTTTAGCTTGTTGTCCAAGTCTACCTAAAGCATCTGAAATACCTTTAGGCATGCCTTTACCATAAGACTTACCTTCTCTTAAATATCTACTAACTTTATTTATATCACTCTCTAGAGCACTTCTAGTTACTCTACCTGCAGCATACCCAGCACCACCACCAATTAGCATAGAGGTAAGTAACCCTTCTAATGTAATGTCTTCTTCTTTTTTAGTATTTGCTATATTAACTGTTGCTCCAACTAATGCACCTGTTAGAGTTCTGAACTTAGGCTGGTTGTATACTACTTTTTCAGCCGTCTTAGCCATATGGTAAGTAATAGCATCCCTAATTAACTTCATTCCTCTGCCTGGCATATTAAGCACATCACCGGTACCCTCGACATAATCAAGCTTACCTCCTGTTATGCCTCTACCATATTTACTAGCTGCATTTTCTAAGTCACTATAGTTTTGCATTAAGCCTTTTAAAGACTTAAGATTATTCATTTCTTTTTCACCTAAAACTTGTTTAATCATAGCAAAATCTTGGGCATCTAATGAAGCTATCTTATCTGCAGCTGCACTTATATCTACTCTGTTAGATATACCTAAAGCTTTCTTACTATCTAGTATAGTGCCTATCTTATCAACAGTTAAACCCAGTTTATCATTAAGGTATAAACTAAAGGTTTGTTTATAAGCTGCACTATCTTTACCTAGTATATCTCGTACATAAAGTATATTTTCTTTAGCATTTGGGCCAGTAACAAATTCAGAAATGCCTGCACTATTACCATCTTCAAGCATGTCAGCTATACCTTTATGTATACCACCAGTATCTTTAGGGCCAAATATTTCAGACCTTTTCTTAGTAACATCTCTAGCTTTACTTAGGGCTTTCTTTAGTTCTGGATTATCTATATTTGCATCTATAAATTCATTGAGTTTTGTTTTAGCTATCTGTAACCCTCTTAATTCATCTGCATCTTTCATACTAATAGTACCACCAGGTTTAAATAGTTTACTATTAATAAGTTTAACTGAAGCAAGTAAGTCTTCTGTATTCATATATTTTACATCTCTAAGGTCTTTATTAGTTTGCACATTCTCTTTTATAGCTAAACTGTTATCTTCTATCTTACTTTGTAATTTTTCAGCTAGTTTACTATTGCCATCAGCTATTGCTTTCTTTTGCTGAGCTTTAAGTTTCTTTGCATTAACTACTAATGATTGCCTAGACTTATTTAGTGCTGCTAGCTTTGTTGTTTCTTCTTTAAAAGGCTTTGCAAATCTATTTAGTATTTTATTAACTGCTTCAACTGCAACAGGAGGTACACCATCTTCAGTTAAAGTCTTTCGTAAATCTTTTGTAAATATATCTACTTTATACTGAGTCTTTATACTTTTAGCTATAGGAGTTACTTTACTATACAGCTCTTTTTCTATATCTTTATATGCTTTACGAAGTTTCTTAACTTCACCCTTAATAATACCTTCAGCTTGCTTTACATTTCTCCAGCTATTAATATCTTTTGGGTCTATATTAGCTGCTTTAAGTTTATTAACTACATTGTTAGTCATCTCTAAATAATCGTTCTTTAGCTTTTCTTGTGTTAAGAATGTATCTCTAGTAGCAAACAAGTTATTTGAGCTTAAGTACTGAGCTGTATCTTTACCTTTAGAGCTGTGAAGAAGAAAGTCAGTTTTAATTAGGCCATGCTCATCCATAAAGTTAATAGTATTCTCATACTCAGCTTTATCGTCATCAGTCATACGTTCCATAAACTTTCTAACACTAGGGTTCATTTGTACTGCATCTAACACTTTAGCACCAACTGTAAATACACCTTTAACTAAAGCATTCTCGCCAACTATTGCAGCAGGGTCTAAGAAAGACATCTCTAGGCCTGGCTCTTGTATAGTAGGGTCTGGGTTTTCTAAAGCTTCTTGAGTTGCTGCTTTTTCTGCAGCTATTTCTTTATTTTGTGTATCTAAAGACTCTTGTATATTAGCTCTATTTTGCTCAATATCAGATTGTGTAGGTATAATATTTACTTGCTCTTCATCTGCTTTAGGCACATTACTAATAAGCTGCTCATTGCTAGGTGCAGTAAAATTAGCTAAGTCTACACCTAAATGTGCACCTATTTCTTCTTCACTATACCCAGCACTTTTAGCTTCATCAATTTTAGGTTGCATAAAAGCTTTTATTTCTTCATCACTATACCCAGCATCTAAAGCTTCTTGATATTTACTCATTTATTAGCTCCTTGATTATATCCAGCAGGCTGTGCATCATTAGTCATACCCATAGCATCAGTCAGTGCTCCTATACCTTCTGCTCCTCCACCTTGCTGTGCTGCTACATCTCTAGGGTCTCTAGTTTGTGCAGGCTCTAGCATTTCAGCAGTCTCACTAAATATTTGTGCTATCTCTTCACTATGCCTAGACTTCAAACCTTTAACATGCAAGTTAAGAACCTTAGCATAAGCTGCAGGTCTTGCATTCATTAAGAAAGTTCCAGCTGGCCCTTGTACTATTGTTTCAAGAGTAAGTCTTTCTATATCATCAGAGTCGTTAAATGAATTGCTAGTTACAGATATATCAAGCTCATCAAAATCTATAGTAGTATCTAGGTCAACTATTGGTTCAATAGTGTATGAGCCATCTTCTTGTATTTCAGGCTCGCCTTTGTCATTAAGCATTTCTCTATACATTAGCTCTGTTTCAGGTTCACCTTTATCATTTACTTGACCTGTAGGCATTTCAAAAGGTTTATTTAGCTCTAACCATCTTTCACCTGTAGCTTCATCAGTAACTCTTAGCATTCTCTCTGATGTGTAGAATTGCTTAGCATGATGTGCTATATCCATAGCTAACTCTTCAAGCATAAACTCTAAGTGCTCTGTTAAGTAACTCATAGAACTAATAGATGAATTTTGTTGAAGTCTTACTTTACGGCCACTGTCAGATGCCATTGAAGTTCCCATAAAAGCATCATTAATATTTAGCACTTTCTGTATTCTATCTAGTGCTGCATCAAGTATTCTATATTGCTCAATTACTTGAGTAGATAAATTAATAACTTTAACTCCATTGATATCATTAACTTTTATTATAGCATTTACTCTATTATACTGCTCTTCAAATGTAACTAAATCACCTTGCTCTAGAGCAGTGTCAGTAACTAATACTTTATCACTATTAACTAATAACTGTATTTGTAATAGTGCTTGATTAATAGCTTTCTGTGTTTCTACTAGCTCTCTAAATGGGCCGTAAATCTCAGCTTTATCATTCTCTTCTAAAATAAAAGGCCTATGCACCCACTTAACTTTTTCAAACTTGTGCTCTACTTTTTCTAGTATAGTATCTTCACACCAAAATATAGACCAAGTTTTGTCATCATCTTGCATAACTGTATGCACAATAAGGTAGTGGTCCCACATCTTATACTCACCTACAAACTCTTGGTTATACTTATCAGCTAACTCATAATCAGAAATTTGCTCTGTATTTGTGTTTTCAGGTATTTCAGCTATTTTACTTTTGCCAAATAGTTTCTCTGCTTCTTCTCTAGCCATCCACTTCCATGTATGAGTAAATCTACCATCACTATAATCTGCTTTTGTAGCTAATGGGTCTGATAAGAACTGGTTGCCTGGGGTCTTGTCAATCTTTAACCTTATCTCACTTCTGCCAAATCTGTCTTTTTTGCCTGAGTCTTCTGGTACCATATACGATACACATATACCTCTAAGTAACATATCACTAGCCCAACGAGGTATTAGCTTCTTAAATTTATTTACTCTAAATTCTGTATTAATTACATCTTGAGCCATTGCAGCTTTAGCTGTATTTTTTATACTGCCTACAGGTGCTACTTTAACTGTATTAACTACACTATTAAAGTAACCTATCATAAGCCTATGATACATTTTAATAACATTAAAAGTTTCTTTAGGCTGACCACGATTAGTTAGTACATTCAGCTGCTGATTAGTATAGTGTCTGTTGTGGTAAAGGTCTACTATCTCTTTCTGCTCAGCCCTGCTAGACTCAAATGCATCATAGCTAAACTTAAATGTATCTTTACAATTCTGTATAGTAGGTTTCATTATTTACCACCAAATATTTCATCTAATGACTTTTTCTTAGGTACAGCTTTACTCATTTCATTTTTATAGTACATATAGTCAAATGGGTTTTGAGTCTTACTATTCTCTATGTTAAGATTTACTTCAGTATTCATAGACCCTATCCAGCCACTTAAAGCTGATTTCATAGTATCTATATTCTTAAGTTTATCTGTACCAAATAAGTTTGATAGCCTTTGATATTCTGCTTCTGCAACTGCAGTACCTGATATTGATTTAATATATTGAGCAACTAAGTTACCTATCTTACTTTCAAACTTTATAGACTTAAGTATCTTTTCTTGTTCTGTAGCAGGAAGCTTTTTAAAATCTGTATCGCTAAAGTATGAAGATATAGCTTTAATACCTTGGTCTTGTATACCTTTACTAAGTTCTTCATCTTTTAAGCTATGTATTTCTTTACTAAGTTTATTTGCTTCATGTACAACATTAATACCACTAAGTACTTTATCTTTAGTTATGTCTTTGTCTTTAAATAGCTTTAATCTTTTAGCATCTGCTAAAGTTTCCGTTAGCTCTTTACCTGTAGGCATATTAGCATCTTTACTAAATACTGTATCTATAGCTTTTTGCATTAAAGGTTTTTGCTCTGCCCTTATTTGCTCATCGCCTGAGTAAAGTTTTTCATTCCATACTTCAGCTGAAGCTTTATTATATTCAGGTGAGCCTTTAGGGCCAAAACGTAAACCATAGTCATGAGCCATTTTGCCTTCTTTACTTAGTGGTTCTACACTGGCTCCACCAGAAGTCTCTTGCTCAAGCTTAACATTTTCTAGCCTAGCTTTTTCCAGTGCATACTTCTGAGTCATCTCTTCTTGTTCATCAGCGCTTAACTGCTTTTGAAACCCATTAATAGTATTAAATTCTGCTAAGTCTAAAAATTCAGTAGTACCATCTTGCATAATAGCTTTAACCATTCTATTAGGATTAATTTTTAATCCTTGCTCATGCACTTCTTTTGGCAGCAAGTGGCTATCTTTAATGCTTAATGGCTCTATTCTAACAACAGGCTTTCCACTATCTGTTAATGAGCCTAGAGACTGCCCTAGACCTTGAACATGCTGTAGTGCATTATTCATTGAAGATGTGTCATTAGGGTCTTTTCTATTATTATAAGCTCTAACATACTTATATGTTTTTTCTTTAGTAATTTCTTGTTGCTGCCTAGCATTTTGAGCTTTTATAGCTTCTAGTTGTTCCTGAAGCATTTCTGTAGAGATTTCAGCCTTCTGCGTATTAAGGCCGAACATTTTTTTACGGCGTTCTCTCTCTTTAACTAACTCTTCTTGAGTTGCTCTATCTTGCTCACCTTTTATTTTTGCTGTGCTGCCTTTAGCAATACTAGAAGCTACACCACTAAAAAATCCCATACTATCTCCTTACCAAAACTCTATAGGCTTTTGTGTATAGCCTTCTTTATATTGAGCTGCAGTTATTAAATCTCCTACTGCTTGCCCTGACCCAGTAGCAGTTGCATTAGCTTGATTAGCTTGATTAGCTAAAGCAGTTTGGTTAGCACTATATATGCCACTCTCCATGCCTAAGCCTAAACCAAGAAAGTTCATCTTCTCAGCAGCAACTGCAGAGTCTGCATTTGCCTGAATAGTTGCTCTATTTTCTGTTAACCCTTTTTGTAAATTAAGTTCAGCTTCAGCAGCTATACCTGAACCTGCATCAATACCTCTTTGAGCTAAATCAGCTGCAGTTAAGCCAGATGCTTTCTGATACTCTGTTTGGGCTGTTTGTAAATTTTGCTGAGTGTATTTTTCAGGTGTTAAATTTTTATAGTATGTAGATAGATTATCTTCTATCGGCCCATAAGTTGCTTCAAATGTAGCAACTCTATCAGCTGCTAATTGAGTAGACTTATTTGTTGCATCTGAAGCATCTTTAGACGCTTCGTAACCAACATATGCTGATGCTACACCAGTAGCCAAACCAGCCCAGTCAAATAAACTTGCCATATTTTATCCTTTTCATATTATATCATTTTAATTATTAAAACTAGTTTAAATTTTGAAGGTTGTAAATTTCACGAATATTAAATATTTCACCCTCACCTACTATATGTACTGATAAACCCTTGCCTTCTTGTTTACCTGCTGGTAAGTTTAATTCTGCTACACTAGAAGTAACTAAACTTTCTTCCTCATGGTCTACAACTAAAACACCATCTAAATATACTTTAAAAGCAAATGAGCCAATATAAGATACACTAACTTTAGAGAATGCTTTAATAGTATCATAATGCTGATTAATGAGTAATGGACTATGATACTCAAGTGTTCTTAAATTATCTGCATCATTATATATGTCAAGTAAATTAGTTCCATTAGCACCTATTAAATTAGTTCCATCTAGTTGCAGTTGAGTTAAATTATCTCTGCTAACTATTTTAAAAGATGGTGTAGTATAACTAAAATCTGCTGTAAGTATACCATTCTCACAAATACAATAATATACATCACCATTAACTAGCGAGCTATATACATCGCCTAGTGCACTAACATTTACTCTAGATTTAGTTATATTTTGTACAGATGCACCTAGTGACATCATAAGCCCTTGTGATGCTAGCCATATGCTTGCATTCTTAATGTTCTGTACAGATTTATAGCTAACACAATTTATAGACTTAGATAGTATTGCAGAGCTAAAATTATTCTTATTTAGCCCACCAACTATGTATACACTTGGGTTATCTGTAAATACTAATATACCTATAGGTGTAACAGCAAGTCCTGATATAGTATCATTAAATCTTAGGTAGTTAAAAGCATTCCATGAATTTGGTTTACCTGGTGATGTAAAGTACATTCTATTATCTTTATATGCAAAGAAAGTACCTCTGTTTTCAGTTAACCCAGTTAGCCCTTCTATAACATCTCCTGATAAGTAAGTATCAAGATTAAAGCTTAATGTAGTACCATGCAATTGGTCATCATAAGTTGCAGTTAAGCCATATCCAGGGTTATCTAATTCTGCTACTAATCTATATATTGTAGTATAGCCACCTATTCTATATAGTCGTATTTTGTCTACAAACTCATTATCTATACCTGCCATATTGTTAATTTTAATAGACTGAGTTGTAGCAAACCATAAATCACTATATATAGGGTCTGACTCAAAGCCTGACTCTGTGCTATAGTAAGTATAACAATAATTATACTCTGTTTGCATCTCTGTATTTATTTCATCTACTCCTATAGCTTCAACTGTAGGTGCTACTGTAGGTTTAGGTATTGTTGCATCACTTATTGTTATAGCTGCATCTTTGTACCTAACCATTTGAAAGCCATCTGTATCAGAAGTAAAAAATAAAAACCCATTCATTTTAGCATAATGCCTATAATCAGTAGATGATACTAAATGCTTTTCAGTATCACCAATTAACCTAGTTTTTATAAAATAGTTATCTGTTAATTCTTGAATAATAGTATCGCCATTTAGTGATTTCATTGTACCACTACTTAAATCTATATTAGTATATACTTGGCCTTCATTTTTTCTTAATAAGTGTGGGGCTGTTATATTATTTAAGCCGCCTCTAAAATCTGTGTAACTGCTTTGCATCTCTGCCTCCTCTTTACTGTAGTCTACAGTTGTATCATATATACTATTGTTTAATTGCTTACTTGCTGTATTATAAGAGCCCATGTAGTTAGCTGAACTGCTAACTAATGTTGTTATACTGTTAGTATCATTTCTACTTATATTTAAGCTGCTATAACCACCGCCATCACCATCTATTCCTAAGTCTTCAATAGCACCTAGTGCTTCCATGTCTAAACCATACTTATCTGCTATACTTTGGAATGTGCTGAATACTGTATAAGCAGTAACTGCAAATACTGCAAAACTTAGTGCACTATTATATTGGCTTATTACAGATATAGCTTGCATTGATGTATATACACCATAAACTACACCTGCTATAGCTATTGTAGCTTTAACATTATTGTATGTATCTGCAGATATGGCACCGTTTGCATATGCTACATCAGCAGCTACATCAGCAGCTTGAAGAGCTACAGCAGCAATAGGAGCCCCAATAATTAAGCTTATTGCTATCTTAGCTATGCCTATTGCTATATCAACATTAAGCTCATTTACCTCAAAGTCTAAAGCTTCTAAAGTATCTGCAGCTATCTCTTCAACAAAGCCAAAAGTATCACCTATACCTAGTTCTTTATCTGCCCATGCTGCTATATGAGTATCTACAGCAATGCCTAATGCATTTACATGGTCTACTACAGATACTCCTGTATTTGGGTTATAGTAAGATGAGTAACTGTATACACCGTTGAAAGCCATAATTCCTTCAATACTATATCCTGCCTGGTCTGCTGCTTCTGTCTCTGTTCCAAAACCATTGAAGCCTGCATTTTGTGTGTCAAAGTCTGTTTGCTCTTGCCCTAAAGGAGTATTTTCTCCAATACCACGCAACTCACCAAACCCATTATAATCATTTATGTCAGTAGAGCCACCAAAGATACTACCTTCAGGTGCTGATGCAGGTGTGCCATACTCATTAGCATCAGGCGAGGCATTTTGATTATAACCGCCGCTTGGCCCAGTACCACCTATATCGCCTGTATTATTGTTGTCATTAGACCCGCCTTCACCATTTGCACCTGAGCCACTACCTGTATCTCCACTAGAGTTACCATCCATGCCTCCAGCATTAGAGTCATCACCAAAGCCATAAAACTTTGATAGCTGCTCTAAAGGGTTATACTTTAGCGGTGCTCGCATTAATCTACATCTCCAGTAGTTCTAGAAGTATCAATAGTGCCATCATTGTCTAAGTAGCTATGTGTGTGAGATTTAAGTGCATCTAGCTCAGTCCTAAGCGCCTGAATTTCAGTAAGTAATGCAGTTGTAAAGCTAGCCGTAGTAGCATTAAGTACTGTAAAATTAGAGTGTGTATGGCTATAATCTAATAATAGCTGATTTATGCTATCTAGTATAGTTTTATTACTATGTGAGTGACTAACTACTGAAGTATTAGCAGTTAAATTTCTAGTCTTTTTAAGAGTATTAGCTTTCTCCATTACTTACCTTTATGTGTATTAAGCTTCATATGTTACCATACTCTAGCCTTTAAATACTTTAACTGTATCACTATTTCTTACATCTACGTGAACCCAAGTCATACCTTTAAAATCTTCTATGCCATTAACATAAGGAAACTCATCTGGGTGCTGTATAATATAGTTTCTTACATAAGCTTCATCATAAGCACTAAATTTCATATCTACTGCTCTACCAAATGTATGTTGGCTTGTCTCTGAATAATCAGGACTAGCAGGAGTCCTTAAACAACTCCAGTTTCTATTGCCATCCCACAACCAATTATTAATAGTAATAGTGCCTTTAGAGAATATAGCTTTTAAAGTATCTATAGTCTCTATTAACCTAGCATCTATTAACTCCCAAGACCTATCACCTCTTTCTTCATAAATATGCTTAGGGACAAGCTCTTGTATCTTAAAACTATTACTAATCATTGTTTACCCCAATGTGAAATTAAATATGTGACTCCACTAGCACCTAGTGCAACAAAAAAGCCTTTTAAAACCATTTCCCATCTCTTAGCTGGTTTACTTTTAGCTTCATCCCTATCTGCTTCTAAGTTATCTATCCTCTTTACATTATGGTTTAGTTCATTATCATGTGTTTCTCTAAACTTATTAAACGCTGGACAACCAATATTAGTCTGCAACTCTTCTATCTTTGCAACCCTAGTTTTTACTTCATCAATAACATGATAGACTCTCTTGTTAGCATCAGTATGTGTCTTTTCCATGTGAGCCAATTTTTCAAACAATACTACAAACTTATTAACATCAGCTTGTATCAAATCAAGCTTACCATCTGTCTTATCAACAAACTTCTCATGTCTATCATTCATCTTGTCTATGCTTTCATTAAGCCTTTCTATAGCTATTACTACCATTGACTCACTATCAACTGACATTACTTTTCACCTTGTTTCCACAGTTGTACTGCTTTTTCTATACTTCTACCACTTATGTATCCACCTATACCTAGTTTAAGTACTGCCCACATATCTTCTGTAATTGGTTTTACTGGTAGTACAACATCAAATAAAACTTGAATATAAGGGGATATAATATACTCGTTAGCTATTATGAAGCCAAATAGCAACATAAGCATAGGCCTCCAGTTCCTTTGTAAGCTACTGCCACCCATCTCAGTTATAATCACATCTTTCTTAGCTTGTATAACTTCTGACATAGCTTTTATAAGTGTAGTTTTTAATTCATTCCTTACTTGCTCCAATAGGTTTTTAGCATTTAGTCTTTCATCATCAGAAGTAAATATCTTGTCAATAGTATTTCCTACGCTATCTACAACTTTGTCTACACCAGTTTCAATAAGTCCACTAAACCAACTCATCTTATTCTCCTAAACTTTTACTACAATGGTCTTTCTCAAACCTATTTAAGAAACAACATAGTTTCTTATCAAGCCATGTCCCTTTACCGTCTTGTATCTTTCTTCCAGTATAGCTACTGATAGTTTCATCTTGTGAGCCATTTAGAAGCAAGACATTAAACATTTGGTCTAACACTAAAATGAAACGCATAAAGCGTGACCTCTTAGCTATGTCATTGTCGAACTTTTTAAACAGCTTTTGTTTTGACATTACTTATACTCCCATAAAGCAGTTTGCTCTAATCCTGCTAATCTACAAGCTTCCTTTAGCTCTTCTTTAGTAACCTCAGTCATAACTCCTGATGCACTATCAGCTAAGCTCCATTGAGTTGTAGATAAGTCTTCCATAAGAACCCACGTTCTACCCATTCTAATCTGTGATTGTTCATCACCATCAAACTTTTTTCCATTAACTTCAACTACTATTTCAGATACTGCTTCTGCTCTTGATGCTTTCCAATCTTCTAAAGCTTGTGCATCAATATCATCTTGTATCTTTACTAAGTTAGGTTGATGTATACCATCTACATCTACTGTAGTAAGGTAGTAGTTATAGTAACTACCATCTTCTTTAGTTGCTAGGCTGTCTAGAATAGCTCTCTTGTGAGTGTTTACAGTACCATCTTCATTAATAGGGCTAATTTCTTTAAGCAAAGGAAAGTCCCCAAGCACTTCTTTTACATCAAAACCAATTGGTGTATTAAACCAAGGTGCAACTCTCTCATCAGTTTCTTGGTAGCAATTGTCACTATCTTTTGTTAATGACTGCTTGTATGTTGTTATATCTAAATATCTCATTTCCATTTTCCTTTTACTATAAAGCTAACATATGAATTCTGTGATGACCAAGAAGTACTTCCAATCCATGATACTTGTAATTGAGTAGTTGTTATTTGTGTTGGAGCAATTCTTGCAAAAGATGCTCCAGCATTAGAAACAAATCCAGCACAGCCAACACCCTCAGGTGTAGAAATGAAAGCTATTGGAAAAGTACAAATAAGAGTAGTAGTTGATTGTTGCAAATTTCCTGCTAATGCACTTGATGTTGTAGCAATTTTATTTATTCTAACTATTAAATCACCGTTTGGATATTTTGTATATGAGTCATTGTCAGTACTCCCAGAAATAGTTCCATCAGGATATATCTTTGCTGTTGGGTTTGCTCCTACTGCATCTATATCAACATAAGCAACGCCATCCCAGTCTTGGCCCTCTGATAAAACTTCTGAAGTAACTAAAACCCTATCATCTGTGTTTACTGGAACAATATCAGCATTAATTATATTTACACCATCATTTCTAAGTTTAACAGATACACCTGCACTTACAGTCACACCTGTGCCTGTTGTAGGTATAACTTGTAAGTTTTGAAGTGTGTTATTTACAAATATAATCTCGTTATGCTCCACTAAATCAACTACTATACTTCTAGTTGATGTTAAACGAACTCCAGTGTCTGTTATTTCTATTCTTCCAAACTTGTTTTGTTCTGGTGTTAATGTATAATATGCGTCTGATGTCATATTATGAGTTACTGATTTGTCTCTTTCAAGGTTTAAATATGTAACATCTACCCAAGAAGGAACACTTCCGTTTGTTTGTAGAAATTTATTTGCATTGCCGGCTTGGCTAGGCAATACATCTCCACTACCTTGTGAAGCTGTTATATCTGTTTGCCTCCAGTCAACGTACAAATCACCAGAGCCTGTTAAAGTCAAATTTCCTGAGCTGTTAAGTATAATTGAATATAATGGAACAAACTCAAGTGCAGGTAAACCTACTAGGAATAGTTGTTTTAACTCTATTAAAGCAGCATCTTTCGCATCAGCTGCATTCAAAAATTCATTTTGTCCAAGAACTTTAACTACTGGAAATTCACTGTCATTCGTTGCAAATATATGAACCAATGTATACTTGCCTAGACCTATTTCTGTTAACTTCCAAGTTGCTCCAGTGTATTCATTGTAGTTTGGCCTTATATTTGTTATGTACGCTAAATCTAATCCGTCAGCAACACCTCTCCAAGCATCTCCATCCATATACCAGAATGGAGTGTTTGTTGATATTCCTGGCAGTATGTTTATATCTTCATCTTTTATCCAGCCACCATCAACTTGTGTATATGTTGAACTTCCTACAGCTAATCCACTTATTCCAAAGCCACTTATATATTGTGTACCTTGTGTTAGATGTGCCCACACATGAGTATCTCCATCCATTTTAATTCCGTGTCTCTCATTAGCAAATATAACTTTTTCGCCTGTTGTAGCATTACCATAAGCAAACGCACATACAGCATAATCTCTGAATATAGTTGCTGCTGACTCTAACATATAGTTAAGCCCAGTTGCATCCATGTAGAAGTAATGCTCTCCGCTTACAATATCAGGAATTACTGTCTGTCTTCCAGAGTTCGTATATTTAGTTCCTGCTATCCACCATGTTACTGGAGTTATTCCATCTACAGGGTATATACTAAATTGGTATGGATTTGCTATATCTATAACATCGCCATTACCCCAATTAGTTTGTCCAGTTAATTTACTAAATGCGTTATTTTGGTCAATCTTGTGTACTGTATATGTAGTGGCTGGTGCTTCAACTACAGCTAGCTCCATTATACCTAATTCAGCAACAATGTCATGATTAAAACCTGTTGGCTCATTCATTGCTTCTCTTGCTTTTCTGACATATATTTCAGCATCTGCAGCGTCTAAAGCTGCCTGAGGGGCATCTATAATAGCTTGTATATTAGTAGCACATGTATTTACTGCTGCTACATTATTGCCTACTATAATTACATTGCCTATGTTATCTGCTACTATTACTGTTTTAGCAATATTAGCAGCTACTGTACCTATTGCTGCAAGGCCTTCTGGCCCTAAACTAGCTAAAGCATCATTTAAATCTTGCAGAGTAGTAAACTCATCTATAGGCAATGAAGCTAAATTAACTTTATTAAGCACTACTGCTTTGCCACCACGCATTTGAGCTATAGTTCCGATACCCCACTCTATATCTTCTGCAGTAGCTTTATTAAAATATAATTTTGTTATTGTACTCACTATGTATCCTTATTGATTAAAAGGTGTTCTATACTTCATTTTATGCTCACCTACATTCTGAAAGTTTTTTCCAGTTCTTCCTTTAACTTCTTGTAACGCAGCAGTAAATCTATTTAAGTATGTTTGACTTTTTGTAATAGCTTCTGTTCTACCTTCATCTAAAAGTATATGCCCAGCAACATAATATTTAAGTGCTGTTGCATATGTATCAGATATAGGCAATTCATCAGAAAGAACATCTGCAGATACCTCCGCAGGTTTTTGAATGTATTTAATTTCTAAGAAACCAAATAAATTAGATACAGCAGTTAACCCACCCTCCTCGGGCAGTATGCTATCAGGATTGTATACATTCTCCGGTGTGGTATATGTATATGTATCTACAGATGTAATTAAACCTTCAATATTATCTCTTTCAACACCAGGTATATCAAGTATAATACCAGTAGTGTTTGTCAAAGCGGTGAAATTAATGGCAGCCTCGCTAAGTAAAGGATATAAAGTAAGCTTACCTAGATTTTGTTTATCATATACTATTAGCTTAAGCATATCTGTGTCAGATATTGTCTCTTCCCAAAAAGGCATTTTATTAATGTCATTGAATGTAACCATTTCAATAACTACCTGATTGTACTTAACTTGTGTAAGAATTAACAAATCGCTAGGTAAATCTACTTCTCTTGTATAAGGGAGCACAGGGATAACAACGTTACCCCTTGTGATTTTAGCTCCTTTCGCTAGCTCTTCCATACCTTCATTAAGTACTTCAACCAATCTTTCATCGGACCACTTAGAAGTACCTGAACCATTAACTAATGGCCTGACTTTCTTTTCTAAGAAGTAGCTAGCAGTCATAACTATTCTACTGACATTGCTAAGTCTGTATTTACTTCTACATACTCAACAACAACTTGTGCTTTACCTACAGTAGTAAGTGTTCCTGTAACTACAATATTAACATCTGTAGCTACTGAATACATACCTGTACCAGTTCCTGCAACAACAGCTATAGCATCTAGTGCAAGATCGTTACCTAATTCAGCTCCACCTACAGTTGTTCCTATATCAACAGTAGTTGATGTAGGGAATGCTTCAGTAACAACTAAGCTTACATTAGTAACTAATGCATCTTGTGGGATTGATGTAATTTTGTAATCCTCACCGGCTACTAACTGGGTAGCAAAAGGCATATTCTGCCCAAAGTTACCAACTGAAGCAACTATTTGCTTCTTACGAGAGTTTTTAACATATTTACTTACATCTGTCATTATTACGCTCCACTTCTATATGTATCAAATACTGCACAACCATAGTCAAAACCAGCAACCTTAGCTTGCTCATAATCATCTACTTCTGCAGTTAATTCTGTCTTCTTAACTTGCATCCACACTTCAAGTGCTGACTCAGAAGTAATACCAAAATCGCCAGACGGTTGATATTTGTAATCAGGCTGTTTACCGAAAGCAACTTGGAATGCACCACCACCTAGCAGTAATCCACGATTAGCTATAACACCAGACTGAGTTTGAGTTGTTCCACTGAACACACCATTTTCATCTATAGTTCTAAGGCCTTGAATTTCAACAGCTGTCTTAAACAACTTATTACTTACAGTAGAACCAAAGAATAAGCCAGTTTCCATAATGAATAAAGAACCTATTCTAGCAACACCATGCTTGATAAGTGCATTTTGAGCACCACGCACATCAGCATTCTGATAGATAGTTTGAAACTTAGTATCCTTAAGAAGGTCAGCAATTTGGCCTCTATTAAGTATCATTAACCAACAAGAACCACCGTCTTTAATCTGATATGGATTAAGTGGACGTCTAATTGGAATACCTGTAGGAGACTCAGTATAACCTCTACCTTCAGAAATAATAGTCTCTAAATCAACTATAAATTCCCAAGTCATTTTGTCAGTAGCAGTTAATTCACCGACAGTTGCTCTGGCAGCAGGTCTAACAATATGAGAAGGAGTGCTTCCATATGCAAAACCAACACCAGCATCAAAAATCATTTGGTCTTTTGCTCTTACAAAGTTATCAGCTAACTTTGTTCTAGAGTCACCATGTTCAGTAATTGACAAATCGCCTATTTCAACACCATCAAATTTCTTACCATTATCAACAGTATATCTACCATCTTCAATTGTAAGCTTATCACTAAACTTAAATTTAGCCTTGCCTTTACCAAAAGCTTGCTCAGAACCTCTGAAACCTGCAGTTGCTAAGTTACCATCAAAGTCAAAAACAACTGTATTTCCTTCTGACTTTCCTAAATCGTTTTTTTGATATATGATTGCATCTGCTGTTTTACCAGATAGACCATCAAAGAAAGATTTAGATTTGCTTTGAAGCATACCCTCTCTCATCCATTTATTACGGATAAGCTGAGAGCCTATATCTAATTTACCAGTACTATTACCCATTTATTGTTCCTTTAAAACATTTCATCTTGCCAATCTTTATTGCTGTCTTTATGCTGTTCGTCTTTACTCAAGCTAGGAGTAGACCCGCCAGCAACATCGCCTAAGTTTGGTAAGTTTTCAACTTTATTATCTTTTACTGTTGTACCTTTACGAAGGTAATCAGCAACCTCTTCTAAGAAGTCTTCAAAGGACACTTTACCAGCAATAAGTTTATTAGTAATACGAGGTGGAATGTCGTTAGAGATAACATCGTTCGTAATCTGAATATCTTTATTAAGCTCAGTAAAATTTTTCAAAACACCTTCTCTACGCTCAATTTCGGTTTGAGTACTAACCTTATCACCAGCTTCTGCAGTAAGCTTCTCTATCTGCTCTTGCTTAGCAAGCTTAGATTGCTTCTCTAGTGAATTCATCTTTATGCGCCATGCTTCAGGGTCTTCATATTTTAGAGCATCCATTTCATCTTGGACTTCTTTAGTCAAAACTACTGGGGCATCTAATTGCTTTGTAAGTATCTCTATTTTAGCTTCAGCTGTCTTAGCTTTACTTAATTGCTTATGAAACTCACCTGCTGTGTCACGACGTCTTTTTTCTGTGTTTGCTAACTCTTTAGTTATGTAGCCTAAAGGGTCATCAGTTTTAGCTGCTTCAGCTTTTATATTCTCTAACCAAGGGTCAACATTACGTTTGCTTTCTGTTTGCTCTTCTGCACCCGGTGTTGTCTCAGCACCTGGGATAGCAGTTTTTTCAACTGGAGTATCCATTTTATTCCTTTTTATAATATACCATATTATATCATAGTATTTCTTAAATTAGTATTAAATACTAAATACAGCTATTACACTAATTTACTTAAACTGTCTTTAAGTAAATAACCCTCTAAAGCCCAAATCTTTGTACGTGCATTTTCGTACGCAACTTGCTTACCTATATCTTCGTCAAAATTTTCTAACGATACAGCAGCAGACTCGCCATTAACTCTAAACCCATTCTCTAATAAAATAGAGCATAAGGTTGTAGTTGAATTAGGCACTACATGCCAATATACATCTCTAATCTTACTATCTATACTATCTGGTGTTAGCCTAGGTGCATTTAAGCCCTTAGCAACAATTTGCTCTTCTAATTTATCTTCACTACTCATTGTATATCCTTTATATTATACATTTGTTTACATAGCCATGCCACTATGAACATTATTAATCTGCCGTTTTTTAATATTACTTATACCTCCTTGTGCATCTTTACTATACTCTAATCTATACTTAGTCATACCTAGTGCAAAGTATCTCAAGCCATCTGCTAAATGTGAAAACTTATCATGCACTGGTTTATCTAAGTATACATCAAGCTTTTCATCGTATGTCTTTCTATAATTCTGAATTGCAGAAATTAAATCTTTACATTTTGAGTCTATATATACATACTTTAGGAACTCTCTAACGGCCGTTATTCCATCAATAATTGATAATTTAGGTATTACTATTGGATTAATTCCTAATGACCTTAGAACCTCTAATCGTGTTCTTCCTGTGCCTAGTTCTTTAACTACTATATCGTGAGGAGTGAATGCGTGTCTGAGTGTTACATTATGTTTCTCACACACTGCTCTAACTACTTTAACATAAAACTCTAAGCCTTCTCCTGTATTACTATAATCTGAAAACATAACATACTTATCACGTTGCTGCTGCCCAAATAGTATAACAAAGTCATCGTTAACACCTAGGTCAAAAGCTATATCTATTGGTAAATTTGGCAGCAGTTTAAATTCTCCAATACGCCTCATAAGCATTAATTCTTCATACTGCACTCTATAGTATGTGCCTTCTATACTTTGCTCAAATGCTTCTTGTGGAGTAGCTGGATACTCTTGTTTCATATCATTGCCAAGCTCTATCTTCTTAACTGTGTACCAATTTCTTTGTGCTTGTGTAATTGTTATTTCAAGGAGTATCTCTAAATCTCTAAAGTAAGTTTCTAATTCTTTAACTATATATAGTTTGTGATTAGGTACCGTTGGTGTTTGCTCCATTTGACAATCTGGGTCTTCTAGCCAACTAAGAAATATTGCCTGAAAGTCTAGTGGAGTAAGCTCTGCACCCATCTCTTGTAATGCTGCTGCAGTTACCCAAGTATCATAAAATAATCCTGCGTTACCTTCTGCAGTTGACTCTATTGTTATCTTACTATTTTTAGATACAGCTTGAAACGCACCAGTTTTAAGCTCCTTCGCTTTCTCTGGGTACTTCTTACCAATTTTACCAAGCTCAGATACGTGTAGCCCTTGTAGTGTATCACCACGGAAATTACCTATCTTAAGTATTGACCCATTAGAAAACGTCATACCTTTTGAGTTGTTAGCTACTAATTTTATATCAAGTAAGTCTTTAATATCTTGGTCGAGCTCATCCCACATTAATAGTGCTCTTTTAGATAGTTTCTCTGCTTCGTCTTGCCCATATGATTGTATACCAGCTTGGTAACCAGGTTTAGTTATACAATTATCTAAATAGTATGCTAAGTAGAGTGTTGAAATACCTTGCTGTCTAGACTTAAGAATAATTTTTTTATTATGTTTAAATTTAGTAAGTATTTTTCTTTGTGCATCATTAAGACGCATTATCCTCTTTACACCTTCTTTATCTAATATGGTGTAGTAATTATCAAGCCTAAAAAGCTTACTAGAAAATTTTGTTTCTAAAAACTCTATCTGCTCATCACTAAGATTTTGCTCTCGTTGAAGATACTCAGTAGTCATCGCATGACGTGCATCAATCTCTTGTTGTGTTTCTTCATTCAGCTTATTTTTATTTATGTGTGCATTAGCCATTATATATCCAACACTAATGTTATTACTAAAGTATGTAGAGTTACTATTGTAGCTAATATACTACTGAATGTATCAACAGTCATCAGCATACTTGTTCATAATGTTCTGCACCATAATAGTAACTGTATTACCTGCACCATCTGTCTTAGTTACACTCTTCTCAAGTATATCTACAGTTGATACTAGATTTTTTAGCTCTCTTGAGTCAAGCTCATAGTTACTTACAAGTTGTGAGCGTGCTTCCTCTAGTGCTGCTTTTTTAAATGAGTAGATACTAGTAAGAAAGTCTCCATCTTCATTACTATTTGTTGCAGGTTGTGTTTGCGTTTGTTTAGCAGGAAGTGTTTGTTTAGGCTCGTTTACTACTGTTGATGGAGTAGTTTCTAGTTCAGTTTCTAGTGCAGTTTCTAGCTCTGGCTCTTTAATATGTGCAAGGTCACTCATACTAATGTTATATTTATCACATAGTTCTGCTTTGGTTATATTAGTGGCGTAGAATTCTCTTTCGTATAAGTCTGCAAGCATGATAACTCCTGTTGATGCTATTAATTGTTTATTATATCATAGTAATTCTTAATAGTAGTTTAATGTATTTAGATGATTATAATGTAATTAGATTTTATTTGTTTTAAAATTATTTTGTGTAGCATGTAGTATACACTTAATTGTACTTAGTACAATAAAATTACATTTTAGAGTAGTTGAAATTTTGAGGTGTACTAAGTGCGATACATCCTCATATACATAAAAGTACGATGTGACCACCCCCCTTCTGCTATGACGCACCAAGTGCCACCAAGACTCACAAAATCTCACTCATAGATTATCTTAATATCTTATTAAAATATAATTTTAATTTATTAAAAAATCTATCTTTAAAGATGCCGAGGCTATATCATAATAATTCTTAAAAGAATATAAAATATCTTAATTTATCTTACTTTAAGAAAGTTATGATATTTATTTTCATTATATATAAATCAATAAAAGAATTTAAAATAAAATTTTAATTTACCGAATATTTAAGAAAGAATTAAGATACTTTGGTATATAATTATACTTAAGAAAGGAGATATTCAATCATCTTTTAATCTATCTCTAAAATAAAATTTTATTTTAGATTAAGATTGATTATGATATAATATCTTTATAAAAATAAAAAGGATAGAAAATGAAGAAGTCAGAACAATGGAAACTAATCAAGGAGCTATGTGCAGAGCACAAGGCCAACAAGAAATTAACTGAGGCACTTGAAAAACTTTTGGCACCTAAAGTAGGAGGTTCTACTATTGATAGAAAAGAGCCAATTGTTGAAGATGGTGTCACTAAATTATGGTGTACCAAGTTTTTGAAATACTTACCTGAAAGTGAGTTTAAGGTTTATAAAGGTAAGCCTCTGCACTTCTGTATCGAGGCAGAAAAAATGTTCAATGAGTTTATGAAAACCACTAAAAAATTAAAAGAAGAAAGAGAGGCTTTAATGACCTCAATTCTTGATGGTGATTTAGACCTAGAAAAAGGCAGAAAAGAAAAAGCTAGACTTGATAAAAAAATCGAAGATAATGAGGCTCTTAGATTAGGTGACTATTCAAAGATGGCTTAGCTTAGGGCACTTCGGTGCTCTTCACTAAACTATTTTAAAGGATACTAATATGAATAAGCAACTAAAACTATTAATAGCAGGACTACTTGAGTCTGCTTACGAAACTAATATGGCAGAGGCTGAGGTTTTAGAAGCAGATATACTAATTGAAGAGCGAGACTATTGGGTTGAAGAACTAGACGAATGGCTTCAAGAAACTAGACAAGACTTAATTGACGGAAAGGACATAAAATGTATTTAGTAAGTGATAATAGCACACTACCAGAGGTTAGCATTGAGTTAGTGCAAAAGGCACCAGGTATGTACAAAATAATAGCTAAGAAAAGAATAACAACTAAAGATGTTGTTGGTAAACCAAGTGTAGGTAAAACTATGTACACTATTGAAAGGGAGGTTAAAGACTTACATGACTATGTTAGAGTATCTAAACTATTACTAAGACTAGATAATGAGTTTTGGCAAATGTAGGTATTTAAGATAAACTAAGACAGTTTTATACTAAATTTATAGATTTGGCAACTAAATTAGGTGATATTCTTAAAATTTTCTTAAAAACGGTCTAAATATATCATAAATATCATAAATTCACTTAAATATCATAAATATCTTACTAATACTGGTAAAAGAGTTGAGCTAACTCAGGAGGTTGATATTTATGATATTTATGATATATTTAGACCGTTTTTAAGAAAATTTTAAGAATATCAAGTGATTTAACTACCACTTAGTATATTTTAGTAAAGTAAAGCCGCTTTGTGTCTACTAAGTACTACTAAGTACTACTAAGTACTACTAAGTAAAGACATCAACAAACAAATAAACAAATAAGGAAACAAAATGGAACTAGCACCAGAAGTATCATCACTAATAGTAGGCACATCAAGAGATATTGCTAAAAATATTGCAACTACAGATTTCGAAAGTAGCAAAGCACAGAAACATGCAAAAATAGTTATGGTTTTATGTGCTTCTGTAACTGCACCTCTTGCAATAGTAATGTCAGAAGTTGTAGGTATAGAAATGAATGATGCTGAACTAGTAAAGTATTTAGCATCACATATAGCAGAAGAAAACATAGATGAAATAGCTACTAATACTACTATGGCAATGTTTGAGTCTATGCTAGAAAGCAAAGTAAGAGGCAAAAAACTTAAAATATTTGAGTAACACAATGTGTAGCTAGGCATAACTCTAGCTACACCACACCAAAACCATTTAAGAAAAATTAAAGAATTTTTTAATTATATTTTAATTATAATTATGATATAATTAAAGAATTACAGAATTACAAATAAGGCATACAATGACATACCAAGAATTAATTAAAGCATACAAAGCAGAAGCTAACCAAATATTAAAACACAAGCTTCTTATAAGGTACAAAGATATTCTTATAACTCAAACTGCATATAAACAACAAAAGGAAATTGCACAAGACTTAGAGATAACAACATCTAAACTCTCAAACACTATACAAATACTAAAGGCATTATAATGCAAATAGTATCAACAGCTATTCTTAGTACTAAGCATAAGCTAACAGATAAAGCATCTAAAGATATTCTAGCACATTTATACCCACTAAGTAAATGGCAACAAAGCTCTGATACTTCAACATTGCACGATATGCACCTAAGACCAGAATTATTAGTAATAAGAACTGATAATATACTTATAATAGACTTTGATGATGATATAGCATTTCACAGGGCACTAACATACAATGAGTTACTACCTGCCCCACAACAATGTTCTTATATAGTTAAGTCATCTAGGCAAGGTGGGCATATGTACTATGCTTACACTGATGATATAAAAGAGCAACTGCCACTTCCTGCACTTCATACTAAGCAGAGTCTTATTGACTTACTGCACGGTAAAGGGCACAATGCTATAGCACCATCACAAGGAGATACTTCAAAGAGTATACTGCACTCAACATTAGCATCTGATGAAGAAGTATTATTGGACTCAACAAAGCAGACACACCTCAACGCATATAACATACTGATACATACATTAGTAACTAATATGGTTAATGATGCAGTGCCACCGA
>Ga0193956_1000068_pt1 | contig 42876 bp, 43 predicted proteins | sample BB_7_MG_FD_140358 | JGI IMG/M metagenome (GOLD analysis project Ga0193956, IMG submission 140358) | Microbial mat bacterial communities from the Broadkill River, Lewes, Delaware, United States - BB_7_MG | ecosystem: Environmental > Aquatic > Freshwater > River > Microbial mats | place: USA...
AGATGTAGAAGATGATTTTGTTAAAGACCTTTTTCGTGAAGAGACACAAATGGGAAGAACATTTGTAAATGAACAAGCTTTGAGTGATGAAAACTCTTTACATGTACTCGATTATGAGAGAGCTTCACATACTATAGAAACAGCAAAAAACATAGGTGTCAGTACATGTTACTGCCGTCATAAAAAACATCATACAGGTGGAGCTTGTGATGCGCCACTTGATATATGTATGACTTTTAGTGAAACAGCAGAATCCCTTAGTAAATATGGTTATGCAAGAAAGATAGATAAAGTAGAAGGTATGGAGCTTTTAGCAGAGGCTAGGGAACATAATCTAGTACAGTTTGGTGAAAATACTCAACACAATGTTAGTTTTATATGTAATTGCTGTGGGTGTTGTTGTGAAGCTCTGCAGGCTGCTAGAAAATTTTCTTTTTTAAATCCTGTACATACTAGTAACTTTTTACCATCTATCAATGAGCTTACATGTAGTGGTTGTTCAAAGTGTGTAGAAGTTTGTCCTGTTGAAGCTATGAGTTTAGTGTCAGCTAATGATGCGAAAAAACCAAAACGAAAAATAGCAAAAATTGATGTTGATAGATGTCTTGGTTGTGGAGTTTGTGTAAATGTCTGTAAAAACTCTGCGATACTTTTAAAGAGTTTAGAAAAAAGAGTTTTAACCCCAGTAAATAGCGCGCATAAAATAGTATCAATGGCGATAGAAAGAGGAACCTTGCAACATCTTATCTTTGATAACCAAGCTTTATGGAACCATAGAGTCATGGCAACTATACTTGGAGTTATACTCAAACTCCCGCCTATCAAACAAGTAATGGCGAGTGAGCAAATAAAATCAAGATATCTTGGCAAATTATTAGGTGATATGACTTAAGGAGTGTGAATGAAATATATTATATTAGGTGCAGGTGGAGTTGGATCTTACTATGGAGCAAAGTTAGTTGATGGTGGATGTGAAGTTCTCTTTGTTGCTAGAGGAGAGCATTTAAAAGCCTTAAAGAAAGAGGGATTAAAGCTTAGTAGTTTAAACTACAGCTTTGAAGCAAAAGTACAAGTTAGTAGCTTAGAAGAACTTAACCAAAAAGAGATAGAAAGTACAGATGTAATTATCTTAGCAGCAAAATCAACGGCAACTAACGATATCGCAAAACAGTTAATGCCTCTATATTTTACATGTAAGAACCAACCTTATATTTTGTCTATCCAAAATGGTGTAGAAAATGAAGAGATTTTGTGTCAATATTTTCCAAAACAAAAAGTTATAGGTGGACTTACTAGAAAGATAGGTGCACATATCATAAAACCTGGAATTGTTGAAGTAGCAGGAAGTGCTGTTGAGACTATCATAGGGGCTTGGAAAAAGCAAATTGACGATGAGAATATATTGGATACTATATCAGCAGATATCAAAAAATCAAATTTAAAGTGTGAAGTTGTCCCCGACATAAAGTTAGAGTTATGGAAAAAACTTGTCATTAACAATGGTGTAAATGCTATTTGTGCACTTTTACATGTAAAGACTGGTGTAGTTATGCAGCATAAAAAAATCTCGAAAATAGTTTATGGACTTATGGGTGAAACAGCAATAGCAGGGCAGAGAGTAGGAGTAGCAATATCAAAAAAAGATATTGATGCTATGTTCAATCTTATATCAAATTTTGATTCTATAAAACCTTCTATGTTAGTTGATAGAGAGTTTAAAAGACCTTTGGAAATAGAGGAAATTTGTGGAGTAGTGTTAAGATACTCTGATGAGCTTGGCATAGATGCTCCATATACTAGAACGGTTTCTTCGCTTTTAGAGTTTATTTATGCACAAGAAGTCTCATTTATAAAAAAGGAATTCTGAAAAGTATTTTATAGCTAATTTCATTCAAAGGAATAGTCCCAAACACACGACTATCTACACTATTGGGTGAAGTACCTTCAACAAATACTTGAGTATTTTCGATAGAACGAACCCGTTTAATCATCACTCCAACACTTTTACATGTAAAGGTAACAATGTCTTGAGGCTTTACATGTAAACCATATTTTGGCCGTATTGCGATGACTAACTCCCCCTCTTTATATAGAGGGTAGAGAGAGTCACCGACAATACGAAAAAGTTTTATCATAACACAGGATAGACGACATCTTCATTTGGTAGGTATGGACTTTTAGCTACTTTTGTTGCAATACCTTTGAGTTCCCAAAAAATTGCAGCAAACTTATTTACCTCATCTAAAAGAGCCATTGCTTTTTCTCGTGAGACCTGTTGCTTTGCTGCACCACCAAGCATCATGATATTGTGTGTGATTGTGTGAAGTTCTGGATGTTTTTCTAACTGTGGAGCTTTGATAAAATCTCCCCATATAATACGAATTTCTTCTTTACACTTAATGGCTTCACTCTCTTTAACCGCCACATATCGTGACATAGTATTAAAATAATGTACATCATCACTTTTTTCTAGTGCAACTATCTGATCAACCATGCGTACTACACTAAGTGCTGCAATTTGAGCAACAATAGGGTCATAAATACCACATGGGACATCACAATGAGCATGTGCGCTTTCTGGTTTAAAAACATTTAATAATGAGTTCATAGGAATCCTTTCAAGATTTATTTTTATCATTTCTCTTAGATTATACCACTTTTTTCTATGGAAAAGCTTGAGTTTTTGGAGTAATTTTTTTATTTATCACTCGCTATTAAAATACTAGCTCATACAATTCTTATAATTCTAAAAATTCCAATAATATTTGGAAAATTATTAATAAAAACAACACAAATTCTTTAATGTATCAATTAAATATTATTACATGTAAACTTCAAGTCTTTCAAAAAGTCCTGACCAAGTTTTGTCCTCTAAGTTCTTTGTTAAGATTTGTTTATCTATCTCTTTGTGCTCTAAAACAGCTTGTATCTGCTTTTTAAGTGCTTGTGCTATGGCATCTTCAAAACTACTTACTTCTTTATCTTTTGGTTTATCTATACTTTTCATATTGGGTAAAGTTATATAAGAGATAGCACCGATTTCTTCAAAGATATTTCCCAAAAACTCTTTAAGTCCAGGAAGTTGTGTAGATATAACTCTCATACCACAGGCAAGGGCTTCAATGATAACCAAAGGTAAACCTTCAAAAAAGGAAGGTAGTATAAATATATGTGAATTATAAAAATTTTCCACTAACTCTTTTTGTTCTACAAAGCCGAGGTACTTTACACTTGTTTTCATAGAATTTATCTTTTGTTGTATATTTTCACTCTCACTCCCTGCACCGCCACCAATGAGAGTTAATGATACTTCATCTTTGTTATAGCCTAAACTCTCAAACGCATTTAAAAGATGAGGAACACCTTTGGCATTGCTTATTTTACCTACATAAACTATCTTAACTGGTGGAGTTTTTGGTTTTGGTGTTTGAAAAAATATAGAGGGATCGTATCCTGTGCCACTTACTACAACTTTGTCTTTTTTAAAACCATACTTTTGTATGATAGTCTGCTTTTGTACTTCATTTAAAGCAAATGCAACATCGCATTTTGTTATATTTTGTTTTACGATTTCAAAAAGGTTTGGTGAAAGCTCTGCTTGTCTTAAATCTGTCCCATGGCAAAGACAAAGAACTTTTAAATTTGGATATAACTCTTTTATAAGAGAACTCATAAGCCATAGATGATTTGATATAACTACATCTGGTTGAAAACTTTCAACAGCTTCTTTTATTTTTAGACTAAAAGCAGATTTATACTGAGTAAACATCTTCTCGTCAATATCACTATATTTGGTGCTAGAATAGGGCATGACATCGCTCATACCAACAACAGGATAAGGCAAATCCTCACTCTCAAAGTATATAGGAAAAAAGTCTTTTTCATCTAAATTATCAATATTTGATTCTATTTGTGTTTGTGGGATGCCTGCTAGTACTGCTTGGGTATAACCTTTTTTGTATCCAGCAGCAAAAAGTTCTTGTAAAAATACTCCACTGCCTGTTTTCCCTGGCCTTTGTGCTAAGGCATGTAAGATACGCATACTTTTCCTATATTTTTATTTGTTGTTTTTAAATCAAAATTTAGTCGCAAAGGATTCTGTTTCTACCACTATTTTTTGCTTTATAGAGTAAATCATCTGTTTGTTTATAAATTTTATTAAGATTTATTGTTTCATTGGTTTTGATACATACTAATCCAGCAGAGATAGTTATATGTTTAGTTATACTATTTTCTTTATGTTCTATTTGGAGGTTTTCTATATTTGTTTTTACTTTATTGGCAAATTCTATTGCTTTTTCTTTTGAGTCTGTTTTAAATAAAACTCCAAACTCTTCACCACCAAGTCTAAAACAATAATCATCTGTTCTATGTAGGGAGGATTTTAAGGTAGATGCTATTTGTATTAAAACTTCATCTCCTCCTTGATGACCGTATGTATCGTTATATAGTTTAAAATTATCTATATCTATAAGCATAAAACACTCAATTTTTTTATCTCTTTTAGCTGAGTTAATAACTTTTAAAAAAATTTCATCAAAATATCTTCTATTATAAATATTTGTCAGACCATCTGTTATAGAAAGTTTTTCTAAGGCCTTTTTATCAGTAATATTATGCCTAATTGAGGTATATCCATTTTTTTCACCGTACTCATCATAAGTTGGAGATATTGAAGCTTCTACCCAATAAAAATCACCATTCTTTTTTTGATTTTTAATCTCACCATTCCATATCATACTTAATTTTATGGAATCCCACATTTTCTTGTAAAAGTTTTTGTCTACATCAGGATGTCTAATTATATTGTGGTTTTGACCCAAAAGTTCTTCTTTTGAATATCCGCATATTTTACAAAAAGCTTCTGAGACATAAGTAATATTGCCTTTAAGATCAGTTGAAGAGATTAGGACATTTTGATCTACTATTTTAATATACTCATCAAGAGCTTTTTTATTTTTCTTTTGGATGGTTATATCTTTTGCTACTAAAAGAACTTTGTTTTTATCCGGTAGAAGAGAGAGCGACAGATTTACTCCTAATTTCCTTCCATCTTTAACTATGCAGGTCTTTTCAAAGTTTTCAACAAATCCTTTTTTTATAACTTCTTTGAGTATATTTTTTACTCTTTGAACATCTTCAGAAACAGAGAGTTCTGCACAGCTTTTTGTTAACAACTCTTCTTTACTAAAGCCTGTCATGTGAAGATAAGAATCATTGCTATATAAAAAACGAGTTTCCAAATCAAGTATGGCTATTCCATCTTTTGTTGTATCGACTATAGCTTGAAATTTTGTTTTTTCTTTATATAGGGCAAGTGTTGTTTTTTCAGCAATTAGTTCTGTTTCTAGTTTTGATAGTTTTTCTCTTTCAAGTTCTCTTTTGAGTTGTTCAATGTACAATTTATCACTACTACTCACCGTCTTGCACCTCAAATCTATATACTGGATACTCTTTACCTACGATATTTTTAGTTTCATCTGTTTTATCCATAGTTATCGATGAGTTGTACCCGTAAAACGCAACACACCCCTCAAGTAAACCATAAGTGAGATAGGGTATATCTCTAAAGCTAGAGTATCTTAAGATAATATGATTTGAGCTCAAACGATTAACTTCAAATTCAGGGAATTTTGCATTCGGATAAAATTTTTTTAATTGTTCAAAATGAAGTGTATTCAGGTTTTCTAAAAAATCGTATGGAGTAGAGTAGGTAACAAAATCATCACTGTTTTCATGCATTTTTATTAATCTTTTGTAGAGGTATTTGTAAGCGTATTTACCAAACTGCCTTAAAATTTCATCTTTAGAACAATCAAATAAGAACTTACTGTGCTTAATCAAGGAGTACATATAAGAAGAATTGTAATTTCCTAAAGCGGAAAAACCACCTTTGTTCGGGTAGTCGTCTTTTTGTAACAGGATATCAAGCTCTTTTGCTCCAAATTTGTGTTTAATAAATTCTGTAAATGAATTAAACATGACACCCTTCATTATAAACCTTTTGAAAAGTTCATAAGTACACTTTTGGCATCATTAAAGCTCATATCATATGGGTAGAAATCATCTTTTTCATTAAATTCATTTTTAGTATAAAAATATCCCATATTCCAGTTTTCAAAATCTCTTTTTAAGATATCTACAGTGCCTATTAGTTTTATATTCTCATGCCTAGTATCTTTTAAAATATTAGCATATAAATTTTTTATATATTCATCTTTACCTTCTATGCATTGTAAAAAGTAAGTGCCATTATAGATAAGCATACCACTTAGATTAAATTCTTTATTTTTTGCAATAGATAAATCTAAAATATCTTTAACATCTTCAAGGGCAACATTTTCTTTTGCTTTACTACAATATATAAGTTGTGTCATTGTTATATCCTTAAAAAATATTATATCATAATGTCTATATAATTTTTTTCTTGTGCACATCTTTGAGCTCAAAGTTTACTTCAAAAATAAATATTTTGGACGATATTATATTAGCTCTTATAAGGAGTGAAACATGGACGCACTGAGTGCAGCAAAACCTATGGATCCTGAAATGTATGCGTTGAAACAATCTACTCAAGTTCAAGAAGAAATTATTATAAAACTTGTAGATACTCTTCAAGACCAAATGCAGACAAGTACTGCACCCGTTTCAGGATTAGCAGACCAAGGTATTGGAGCAAACCTTGATATAAAAGGATAACTCCAATTTTAAATAAGTGATTAGGGCTTACATGTAAGCCTTAATTACCTCTCTTTCTACGAAAAAGCTTACAAATTTATTTAAGAGTATTTTAAAAACAAAATGTTATATTTACATAAAGCATGTAATATTTTTACACTTTACATGTAAATATTTTACAAAAAGGAGTTTTTAAGAGTATGAAAAAGTTTTTTAAGTATTCTTCAACAATAATATACCTATTTGCAGCGATTGTTTTGACTTTTATGTCACTTGCAATAATGTGGTGGTCTATCAATGAAGTACTCCATGCGTTTGATAATTTTTCGCCAAAAAAAGATTTCATTCTTATTATGTTACAATCAGTTGGTACTATCATTATATCTATTGCTATTTTAGATTTTTCTAAATATATGATAGAAGAAGAAGTTTTTAGAACTAAAGAGTTAAGAGAACCTGAAGAGGCCAGAAGAACTTTAACAAAGATTATGACTATTATCGCTATTGCTGTTAGTGTTGAGGGATTAGTATATATATTTAAGGCCGGAACTAATGATCTTAAGCTTTTAATTTATCCTGCATTTTTAGTCGTAACTTCGGTATTTGTTATTATAGGATTAGGAGTGTATTTAAAATTAAGTAATAACATAGAAAAATAGTTTGAAATTATGTAAGAAAAAGGAAAGTGATTAAATGACTAATTTTATAAAACCAAAAAACACAAACAGTTTTAAAAATGAAATGAGGAATGTAGGCTTTGAAATAGAATTTGCAAATATCGATATAGAAAAGATTTTGGAGGTTTTAAAAGATGAGTTTAACTTTACAGTAACTAAAGTAAATAATTTCTTGTATAAGTTAGGCTCTAAATATGGAGATTTTATACTTGAACTTGATTTTGAACTTTTAACAAAACAAAAACTTAAAACAAGTGCAAAAGATTTGTATGAAAAAGTTGGTATAGAGATACAAGAAGAAGATATAGACTCTATTGAAAATTTTATTGGGAAACTTTCAAAAGATATAGTGCCATACGAGATAGGTACTCCACCATTGCCTTTAGATAAAATTGATTTAGTTGAAGAAATTGTACAAAAATTGAGTCAAAATAGTGCAAAAGGAACTACTCATAAAATCTATTATGCTTTTGGACTTCATATAAATATTGAAGTTATATCATTAGAGGTTGAGAGTTTATTGTCTTATTTACGATCGTATGTTATTTTGCAAGATTTTATAAATAAAGATGCAAATATAGATTTAGCTAGAAAAATCTCTCCATTTATTGATAATTTTAAAAGCGATTATATATTGCATATCTTAGATGAAAATTATAAACCTTCAATAGACATTTTTATAAAAGATTATATAAAATTTAATCCATCAAGAAATAGATCTTTAGATATGTTGCCAATACTTTGTTTTCTCGATGAAACTATTGTAAGAGAACTACTTCCTAATGAAAAAATAAAACCAAGACCTGCTTTTCATTATCGCTTGTCAAACTCTATGATAGGTGATACTAATTGGGAAGTATCTAATGAATGGAATAGATGGATACTGGTAGAAAACTTGGCAAATGATAAAAAATCACTACAAGACCTTTCAAAAAGGTATATAAAATATTTAAATAATTTTATAAATCTAGAAAATTGGGAGGGAAAAATGGCAAAATGGCTACAAAACCACTAATAGGAATATGCTTACCTGATAAGGGTAATTTTTTTGCCTATATATTTATAAAGCTCAACTTAATTATTCAAAGGGCTCGCTGTGTCAGACTAAGGCCATCAAAAGACAATATAAAACTTGACAAATTAGATGGTCTTATTTTAAGTGGTGGGAGCGATATTGATCCGACTTTATATGGAAAAAATAAAGATGCGCACAATACGCCACTTGATAAAAAAAGAGATAGTTTCGAATTAGAGACAATAGATGCAATCTATAAAAAGAAATTACCAATATTAGGCATTTGTCGAGGAGCACAGCTTATAAATATCTATTTTAATGGTACTTTGTATCCCAAGATTTTGGATCTTGATGAATACATAATTCACAAAAATTCTATTTTTCCTATTAAAATCGCAATAATCAAAAAATTATCTAATCTCTTTTCAATAACTAAAAAGAAAGAAGTAGTAATAAATAGCATTCACAATCAAGCTATTGATGAAGTTGGTGAAGATTTAAAAATATCAGCTTGCCACGATAAAATAATAGAAGCAATTGAAAAAGATGATTATCCTTTTCTTTTGGGAGTACAATGGCATCCTGAGTATTTGATATATTTAAAAGAACATAGACTTATCTTTAAAAGCTTTATTATGAGTGCAAAAAGAGGTGAATGAAGGCTTACATGTAAACCTTCATTCACCTCTTTAAGCTTTAGAACTTTAAGGTGTTTCTAGTGCTTTTTTAACACAAGAATCTAAGGAAGTTGTTTCAGAAATTAAAAACTCCATATCTGAAGGTAAAGATTGAGCGGTTGTTTTACCTATCACGATTGCTTTATAAGTATCTTTCCATTCGTAATGTTTAAAAAAATATTTTACTGTAGAAGGAGAAGAAAAAATAATTTTTGAATTTTTTGGTAAATTTTTGGTTTGAGTATTTGGTAATGGAACATTTTTATACATTACAACTTCATCACATTTTATATTATTTTTTTTCAAAATATTTTTTATATCAGAGGCAACTTGTTCTGCTCTAATGTATAATATTTTTTTATTTTCAAGTAAAGGAGTGATTTCTTCTGCAAATTCATTTCCATGCCTTGATCTGCTAAAAAATTTTAATTTTCCTTTTAGATCCTTAACTAATTTACCTGATTGTTCAGAAATAACATAAGAAGGAATGTCTTTCCATTCCTTTGTTGCTTGATCTAGAGCTAATATTGCGTTTTGAGATGTAAATATTAAAGCATCATATTGTTTAATTTTTAAATTAGGCATATCTATAAATTTGATTTCAAATAGGGGTAGGTTTTTAGCATATTTTATTTTTTTGTTATTGAGTACATAAATATTTTTATGGTTGTTTTTCATATCAATAAACGCATCTTTAAAAAAGTTTTTAACAGTTGAGAAAAATGTTAGATTTTCTTTAAAAACAATAGTTTTGTTTTTTAAAACAGTAAATTTTATTTTTTTATTTGTAAAATAGTAAGTAAGCTTTATAAGTTCATCTAGTGCCTGAATATTTGCATAGCGATTATTTAAAGTTACTGCATTTTGCTTTTTGTCATAAGTATAATAAACAATGTTGAGTTTATTTAAAATTTCAGAGATACTTGACATATCTTAATCCTTTCGTAAATGTGTATTGATATTATAGGATTTATCTGATATAAATATCCTAAATTTATTAACTAATGGAACTTTCTCACATAAATTTCAATAAATTTACAAATTTAAATCAAGTATCAAATCCCATAGTAATGATATTATTAGCTATTGTGCATATCAAAAAGGTCTTCTTCAAATAGTTTATCTTAAGTCCGTTTCATGATAAAGACAAAGAACTCTTAAATTTGGAAATAACTCCTTTATAGGAACACTCTTAAGCTATAGATGATATATATTTCCTAAATTTTTCTTCTACATTTACAAATAAAATTCTACTAAATAAGTCTCTAAAAAGTCTTTAAGTTATGCTACTATAACAAAATTTTACTGGAGTTCTCTATCATGCCAAAATATATTATTAGGTTTTTAATTTTATTTGTGTTTGTTTCTCTTCCCGTGAGTTTATTTTCTGAAGATATTCGTATTTTTGCAGGTAAAAATGCCCCTTTTAATTTTATGTATAAAGGGAAGGTTTCAGGTGTGAGTGTTGATATACTCGAAAATATATTTAAACAAGCAAATTTACCATTTGATCAAAAAGCTATTAAATTAGATACTTGGAGTTCAGTATTTAGCCAAGCTATTGTAACACCAAATTCTCTTTTAATAACGGCTTCACGCATACCTGAAAGAGAAAAGTTATTTCAATGGATTGGCCCAGTAGCAACAGTTCGTCTCTCTATAGTTGCAAAAAAAGGTACTGCATCAATAAAAAATTTAGAAGATATAAAATCATATGATGTTGTTGGTATAAAAAATACTTCAGCTGAAAGAGCTTTTGTTAAAGCAGGAGGAGATTTGTCTACAATTTTAAGAGTTTCAACACCAAAACAAGGCTATAAGATGCTTGAATATGGAAGAATTGATGCTCTTATTTGTACAGATCTTCCTTTTATATATAGTATGATTAGAGAAGGAAAGAACATTGATGATTATGAAATAGTATATGTCTTATCTAAATCAAAATACTTCATTGCAGCACATCAAAGTATACCTACAAAAACTATTAATATACTTAATAATGAACTAGATAAGTTAAAGCAGAAAGATAGCAGTAATATATCTAAATATAATCTTATTATGGAGAAATATTTTAAAGATTCAATTTTAACTGTAAAAAATAATTAGAATTATTTTTTACTAAGGTACTTCTTAATCAAGAAGAGTATAATCACATCTTGATATTAAATCAGGATTACATAGTGAAGCAAAAATCACAATTTTATAATTATATTTATTTACCTCTAGGCACATTTAGTTTAGCATGTGGAACCGTACTATTTTTATCTCCAAATGAGATTATTACAGGTGGTGGTATTGGTATGGCTCTTATGATTCATTATCTATCAACTACACTTACCCTTGGTATGCTCATAGCTCTTATTAGTATTCCTTTTATCGCTTTAGGTTATATATATTTTGGTAAATACTACACTCTTAAAACCTTTTTAACCATTATTTTACTTTCAACTTTTACAGATTTTTTAAAAGAATATTTACAGCTAAAAGCACTCACTAACGATATCTTAATGGCTGCTATCTTTGGTGGTATATGTGTTGGTTTAGGTGTTGGTTTGATTATAAAAAGTCGTTCCTCAACAGGAAGTACAAGTGTTCTTGGTGAAATAGTAGCGGCAAAAACTAATTTAAAAGCAGCAGAAGTGCTTTTAATAATAGATGCTTTATTAATGATAGCTTCTATTTTTGTTTATGGCGATGTGACAAAATCTCTTTATAGTATGCTTAGTGTTTATATTACTGCAAAAGTTATTGATATGATTTTGACAGGACGACCTTCTAAAAAAATAGTTCACATTGTTTCTACTAATATTGATGAGCTTAAAAACCATATAAGAGAAAACATTGAAGAACATGGGACTATTTATATAGGAAAAGGATTGCATGAAGAACAAAATAAAACGGTTATTAATATAACAGTTGATGTAAGCAAAATCCAACTCTTAAAAGATTTAGTAGAACAATACGATCCTGATGCTTTTATAATTATAACAGAAGCTTCGGAGTTTGTGGGCAGAGGACATTAAGAAAGAGTTAGTCTATCGTTTCTATACTTTAATCAAATTATTAAAATAATAGTTCAGTTTTAGAAATTGTAAGAAAAAAAGAACAGTTTTTGCTTGTCTACTGAAAATTTAGAATTATAGGATAATAAATGAGATTTTTAGTAGTCGATGATAGCTCAACTATGAGAAGAATAGTGCAAAATACTTTAAATAATATAGGCTATAGAGATGTTACTTTAGCAGAAGATGGAACGGATGCAATCAAAAAGATGAAGGTCAATAAGTTTGATGCAATTATGACAGACTGGAATATGCCAAATATGAATGGTTTGGAGCTTGTAGTAAACGCAAGAAAGATGGCTAATTATAAAGATATACCTATAATTATGATTACAACAGAAGGTGGTAAGGCTCAAGTTATTACTGCTCTTAGAAATGGTGTAAACAACTACATAGTGAAACCTTTTACTCCTAAAGTTTTGATGGATAAATTAAAAGATATCATATAATACCTTCTTTATGAGTTATATATGTAAAAGAAATTTATTAAATTTTTTATGCTATAATCTTAGTTATAGTGGGTTAGAGAATAAAAATATTATTCTTTACTAAATCAACCGAAGAAATATTTAAATAATGATAAAGAGGGTTAAATGGAAGAGATTATTAAAGATTTAAAAGAACATAATTTATTACGAATTATTGATGATGAACTTGATATTGATCTTGAAATTCCACATATTGCTTATGTTGAGATAAAAAAAGAGGACTCGAAAGCTCTTTTATTTACAAATCCAGTTTCTAAAAGACTAAACAAAAAATTTGACATACCAGTTTTAATGAATGTTTTTGGCTCATACGAAGCTACTGAGCTTATTTTTGAAAAGCATCCTGATGATATTGCTAATCAGATTGAAGAGTTGCTTCATATGAAGCCACCTTCTAGTTTTATGGATAAAATCTCTATGCTAGGCAATCTTTTCTCCTTAAAAAATGTATTTCCTAAAAGACTTTCATCAAAAGGAAGTTGTCAAGCAATAAGACAAGAAAATATAGATTTACATGAGCTACCAATCCTTACAACTTGGAGTGGAGATGGTGGGGCATTTATAACAATGGGGCATGTTTATACCGAGAGTTTAGATGGAACAAAACAAAATGTAGGAATGTATAGACTTCAAGTGTATGATAATAAAAGACTTGGAATGCATTGGCAAATTCATAAAGATGGCGCACATTTTTTCCATGAGTATAAAGAAGCTGGTAAAAAAATGCCTGTAAGTGTTGCAATCGGTGGTGATCCTCTTTATATCTGGTGTGGACAAGCTCCCATGCCAAATGGTATGTTTGAGCTACTTTTATATGGTCTTATAAGAGAAGATAACGCAAGATTGGTAAAATCTTTGACAAATGATATATATATTCCTGAAGATTCTGATATAGTCATAGAAGGTTGGGTAGATCCCCAAAAGATGGAGATAGAAGGTCCTTTTGGTGATCACACTGGATACTATACTTTAAAAGAAGAGTATCCTGTAATGGATGTTACATGTATAACAACTAAAAAGAAGCCAATTTACCAAGCTACAGTTGTTGGGAAACCTCCTTTAGAAGATAAGTATATGGCTTGGGCAACAGAGAGAGTTTTCTTGCCACTTTTAAAAACAACAGCACCTGAGCTTATTGATTATAATATGCCTGAAAATGGTGTATTTCACAATCTAATATTGGCTAAAATGAAAACAATGTACCCTGGACATGCAAAGCAATTTATGCATGCATTTTGGGGAGTAGGGCAAATGAGTTTTGTAAAACACGCTTTTTTTGTTGGTCAAAGTGCACCAGATTTGAAAAATTATGAGGAAATTAGCGATTATATTTTAGATAGAGTCAGTGTTGAAAATATACTTATAAGTGAAGGAGTGTGCGATGCACTAGACCATGCAAGCCCAAATGCATGCTATGGTGGTAAGCTTGGAGTAGATTGTACTGGTAATAATGTTGACTTTCCAGACAAAAATATATTGAGTGATGAGAAACTTTATGCTAAAATAACAACGCTGGTTCAAGATGTTCAAGAGATAAAGCAGTATAAGACTCATACAAAGACACCAATAGCAGTTATAGGTATTGATAAGTCAAGGCCAACAAAAGAGCTTTATGAGGCATTAAAACCTTTAAAAGAGCATATGAAATTATTAATTTTTGTGGATAGTAAGTCTAATGGATTAGATAATGCATATATGCTAATATGGCGAATTGTAAATAACATCGATGCATTAAGAGATATATATTTAGAAAAAGAGTATATTGGAATTGATGCAACCAATAAATCAGAAATTGATGGGTACACTAGAGAGTGGCCAGGAGATACTGATTGTGATCAAAGCGTAATTAAAGACCTTCAAAAAAAAGGTTTAATAACAAAAAACAAGGAGTTTTTAAATAAATATCATGTCTGATCCATCGTCGAAACAGCGGTGTTCTGTGAGTAAATTCATAGAGTTACCGCGTAATAATAAAATAACAAAGTTGGGTCAATATATATGACACTACTTTTTATATATCTAGCTATAGCTATTGGTGTATCATTTCTTTGCTCTATTGTAGAGTCTGTCCTACTGTCTTTAAATATGTCACATATTAATGTTATTAAAAAAGAGAATGAACAAGTAGGGAATATATTAGAAAAATTGAAAACAAATATAAATGAATCTATTGCTTCAATTCTCATATTAAATACTATTGCACATACTTTGGGTGCAGCAGGGATTGGTGCAGAGGCTTCAAGGTTGTTTGGTATTGAGTATATGTTTTATATTTCTGCAATTTTAACACTTTTGATTTTATTTTTTTCAGAGATAATTCCTAAAACAATAGGTGCACAGTATTATAAAGAGTTGGCACCAGTAAGCGCATACATAATAAATGTTTTTATTTTTATTACTTACCCACTTATTATAGTATCTATATTTGTTACAAAAATGATATCTAAAAAAGGTCTAAAACACTCTATAACTAGAGAAGAGTTGCTTGAAACAACATTTATAGTGGAGAATGGTGGTCATATTGATGAAAAAGAGTCTGATTTTATCGAAAATGTACTGAGACTAAATAAAAGTAAAGTAAGTGATATACTTACTCCAAGAAGTGTAGTTTTCGCTTTAGAAAAAAATATGAGTATAGAAGAAATTTTAAAAACAGAAGGTATTAAAAAATTCTCAAGAATCCCAGTTTATCAAGGAAGTATAGATAATATAGTAGGAGATGTTTTAAGTAAAAGAGTCTTTCAAAAAGCTATAGAAAGTAAAGAAGGTGGAATAGAAGATTTAGTGAGACCACTTTTTTCTATACATGAAAATATACCAGTTTCATATGCACTTGATTTGTTTATTAAGAGAAAAGAACATATGTTTTTAGTAACAGACAGTTATGGTCAAACTGAGGGTATTGTTACATTAGAAGATTGTATTGAAACTCTTTTAGGGCTAGAGATAATGGATGAATCTGATACAACAGAAGATATGAGAAAACTTGCAAAAGATAGAATGAAAAGAAGACTAAAAAAACAAAAATCATAACTTTTATCAAAAAAGAAGGGTAATTAATAACTTTATGATATAATTACCCTTATTTTACTCTGGAGATATTTATGAGATTTTCATATAAAAAACTTGTTGATAGATTTTTAATCCCTAGACCTACACTTATAGAGTGGCAAAAAAGAGCTAAAAAAGATAAACAAAACTGGAGAGTAAATCACCTCAATTATCTTAGAGAACAACTTGATATTGAAGAGTTAACACTACAAGAGTTAAAAGCGAAACCCATTTTAGTAGAAGATATATTTTTAATATCAGTTTTTTTGTTTTTTGATGCAAAGTATGACTATATGAATAGAGATAATTTTAAAAAAGAGTTAAGAGCTTTTGCTTATGCAAACAGAAAAAGTGTAGAATATAGACATGATTTTGCTTTGAAAATATGGTCAATTGAGCTCAATGATGATACAGGGAGAAGAATAGCAAATTATCATAATTTAGTGGAAATTTTAGATACATTTACTGCGGCACAATTTGCTCTTTTTATAAGAAAAATAAAACAATTTTTATCTCTAATAGAAGAAAAATTAGAACCATCACATACAGATTTATTAGATGGCATAACTTGGCAAGAACTACATATGTATGATAAAGCTTTTAGTGATAAAGAAATTAAAAAACATTTTAGCTTTTTAATCGATCATCAACAAAGCTTGTTCTCTTAAGGCGGAGATTGCTTTTCCCCAGGATGATGCATATTTGACTTGTGTTTTATCTATCTTAAATTTTTTTGATATTATATCTATTAAATTTGACTCATAGTGGTTAAATTTATCATCGACATGTACAAGTATCATAAGTTCTAAAAGAAGTATTTTTTGACTTTTAATTGAATTAAATTTTGATAAGCATTCATCAATAAAATAAGTTTTTTCATCATATATAATATCATCAATACCCATTTCTACGCAATAGTCATTTATTATACTTTTTTCTCTATTACCAAATATGCCATCTGCTTTTGCAATATGGTGGGCTATAAATAAAAAAGCAAATTTTTCTTGAGTTCTTAGTTGACTTAGTAGCATTTATATCCTTTTGAGGTATTATAATTGTTTTAGATTAATATATCTTTAACAACAATCTATTTAATTTATGATAAAATGTCACAGCAGTAACCTAGGAGAATAATTGTGGATAAAAAATCATTAAAAACAGAACAAATTCTAGAAACATCACTATTATTATTTTCTAAAAAAGGTTTTTATTCTACAACTATGCCAGATATTGCAAAAGAGATGAATATGAGTGTAGGAAATTTTTATAACTATTTTTCATCAAAAGAAGCCTTAGCAAGAGAACTGATAAAATATTCTTCCGATATAGTGGGTACACAAATAAGAGAAGTAAATGAAAAAGACTGTAGTTCAGAAGAAAAAATAAAGCTAATTGTATCAGTATATTTTGAAATAGCAAGCAAAAAACCTCAGTACCTAGATTATTTTTTAAGAGTATATTTAGCAAATAAAGAGATATTTAAAGATGGGTGTGAAGGTATGGTATGTGTTGCTTCATTTGTAACAGAAATGATGATTTTCTTTGAAGAAGGTGTTAGAAAAAATGAACTTAGAAATCAAGACTTTTTTTCAGCATTTGGTCTTTTTATGGGCTATCTTGGAGGATTTGTATTTTTAAATGGAGAAAATATTCTTGAAAAAGAGTTGTCTTTTTATGTTGATGATATTTCATATAATATATATCAAGCTTTAAGAAACAATGAAAACTAAAAATCGTTCTACCATAGTTTGGCTTCAAGGACTTACCTGCAATGGAAACACCCACTCTTTTTTAAATTATTCTGGTATTGATATTTTTTCTAATAATTTTAAAATTTTACACCATCCCCAAATTAAGACGCCATATTCATTAGAAAAAGTATTAGATGAAAATGTACAAGTTGATTTTTTGGTTGTTGAAGGTGCTTTTAGTAAAAATAGTAAATTATTATCGAGATTTGGGTTTTCTTTTAAAGATTTAGTTGATAAACTCTCAAAAAAAGCAAAGTATATTATATGTGCAGGAAGTTGTGCTAGTTTTGGTGGAATTTTTAGACTACAAGATGAAAAACAAATTTTTGGTGCTCTTTATAGTGGCAAAAAAGAGGGTGGTTTTTGGGAAAAGAACAATAAAGTAGTTAATATATCAGGATGTCCTATGCATCCAAGATGGTTTGTAGAGACACTTTTAAAACTTCATTTTAAAGATAATGTTTATTTAGATGAGTATCAAAGACCAAAAGAGGTTTATTCCTATCTAGTGCATCAAGGGTGTCTACGAAATGAGTATTTTGAGTGGAAAGTGGATTGCAAAGAGTATGGACAAAAAGAGGGCTGTTTATTTTATGAACACGGTTGTCAAGGGCCTATGACTCATGCTAATTGTAATAAAATACTTTGGAATACGGTAAGTAGTAAAACAAGAGTTGGGTCTTCATGTTTAGGATGTACGGAGTTTGATTTTCCAAAAAAAGCACTTTATGAAACACAAACACATATGTCTTTACCTTCAGCACCTTTTGGTGTTAGTAGAAGAGCATATTATTCTTTAGCTGGAGTTGCTAAGGGATTTAAAATAGATAGATTAGAGAAAAGACAGTTTGATGAAAATGACTAAAGAAATTATTCAACGCATCGAAGGTGAAGCTACTTTAGAGCTAGAATGGGATAATAATAAAATTGAATTTGCTAAAATTAAGTTTTTAAATTTTAGAGGAATTGAAAAAATTCTTGAAAAAAGACCCTTTTTAGATGCATTGGCAATTACTCCAAGAGTTTGTGGCATATGTAATACTTCTCATATAATTGCAGCAATCAATGCTATAGAAGATGCTTACAAAACAGCAAATATCGAAGTGAAAATTTCGCGTAAAGCAAATGATATTAGAGAATTTGCTTTGAATGCAGAAAAGATTCAAAATCACATTAAATGGATTTACTTTTCAATTTTGCCAGAAGTTTTAGCTATTCGGGGTAAAGACGAACAGAGCATAACAGCGTTTGAAGGGAGTGAGTGGATAGAATCCCAAAAAGCATGCAATGATATGCTAAAAGCAATGGCTCTTTTTACAGGACAGTGGCCGCATGGTTCATTTTGTATGGTTGGTGGAGTTACTTGCGATCCTACAAGAGGGGACATGCTTGAAGCAATGCGATACTTAGAGAGTGTGATAAAGTATTGTGAAGAAAAAATCTTTGGAGAAACGATAGAGAATTTTTTAAAATTTACTTCGTCTATACAAATAATGGGCACTAAAGGTGCTTTATCAAAAATTGTTGAAACTATTGTTAGTGAAAAATTAGATAACATTGGAAAAAGTTATGATAGATTTATCTCTTTAGGAAACAATAGCAGAAAACATAGTTCAAAAAAATCTCAAGGAACAATCGTAGTAAATGCAGATGTGAAATTTGTTAGTGAAAGTTTAGAACATAGTTTTTTTGAAGAAAATGGATATACATATTCAAAAAGTGCACTGTATAAAAATAAATATACAGAAACTGGACCAATAGCTAGAATGATGATCAAAAAAAACCCTTTGATTAGAGATTTTCATAGAAGAAATAAAGATTCTGTTTTAACAAGAATAGTCGCTAGGATTGCAGAAACTGCTCATCTGTTAAAAAGGTCAAAAAAACTATTAGAAAGAATAAATTTAAATGAACCATCATGTACTTCACCTAAGGTAAACTATAAAGATATAAATTCTATAGGTATAGGAAGATGTGAAGCAGCTCGAGGTTCACTTATTCATAAGATAGAAATTGAAAAAGGTTTGATTAAAAGTTATGACATTATTACTCCAACAGTCTGGAATTTAGGCAATGGGAATAAATCTTTCCCTGCAGTTGCTCAAAAAGGAATCATTGGATTAGACTCAATTGCAAAAGCAGATTTAGTCTTTAAAGCATTCGATGTTTGTGCTGTTTGTACCACTCAATAAATCATAATTAATCTACTATAAAACAGTCACAAAATTATTAATAAGAAGTAAAGTTTTCATTACTAAGTTTAAAGATAATTTAATAAAACACTCTTTTTGTCCTATTATAATGTTACATTTCTACTCATAATTTTATTATATTTTCAATTACATTCAATCTTATGTTAATTATAATTTGAAATTTGATTTAATAATAAATGAATAGTCATTCAACTAATAAATAGTTATTTTTTGAATGTAATTCTTGATGAGAGAAAATATCACATAGGAGAAACTGATGGAACAAGCTGAACTGTACCAAAAGATTTCTGATAGACTTGGTGAACTTAAAAAGTACGCACCAATGAAAGAAGATAAATCTATTGCACAGCTGATCGAGGAAAAAGGTATCAGTCGTCGTGACTTTATGAAATGGGCTGCTGGAATGACAGCAATGCTTTCTTTGCCTTCTTCATTTACACCATTAATGGCACAAGCTGCAGAACTTACTGATCGTTTACCAGTAGTTTGGTTGCATATGGCAGAATGTACTGGTTGTAGTGAAAGTTTGCTAAGAACTGATGCACCAGGTTTGGATAGTTTAATATTTGATTATATTTCACTAGAGTATCATGAAACTGTTATGTCTGCTGCAGGCTGGCAAGCAGAGCATAACTTAGAGCATGCAATTGAAAAGTATAAAGGTAAATTTATACTTATGGTTGAGGGAGGTATCCCTGACGGAGATAGTGAATTTTATTTAAAAATTGGACCTCATGGTAAAACAGGTCGTCAACATGCAATAGATGCTGCAAATGCTGCAGCAGCAATTTTTGCAATTGGCTCTTGTTCAAGTTTTGGTGGTGTACAAGCTGCATATCCAAATCCAACAAATGCCCAAAGTTTAAGTAAAGTAACTGGTAAACCAGTTATAAATGTACCTGGTTGTCCACCAAGTGAGAAGAATATAGTTGGTAATGTATTACACTATATTTTATTTGGAACGCTACCAGCATTAGATGCTTTTAGTCGTCCAAAATGGGCTTATGGATTAAGAATCCATGATCTTTGTGAAAGACGTGGACATTTTGATGCAGGTGAATTTGTACAAGAATTTGGTGACGAAGGTGCTAAAAAAGGTTACTGTCTGTATAAAGTAGGTTGTAAAGGACCATATACATTTAATAACTGTGGTAGAGAGAGATTTAATCAACATACTTCTTGGCCAGTTCAAGCAGGTCATGGTTGTATTGGTTGTAGTGAGCCAGATTTTTGGGATGCTATGGGACCATTTGAAGAGCCTCTTGGTAATAGACTATATCATACAGTTTATGGTGAAGGTGCAGACAAAACTGCAGATAAAGTTGGTGTAGCACTTCTTAGTGCAACAGCAGTGGGTATCGCAGCACATGCAGCAATAGCAGCCGTAAAAGGCTCTCCAAAAACTGATGATTAAGCTGAGAAGGAAAAATAAATGAGTAAAAGAATAGTAGTTGACCCTATTACTAGAATTGAAGGGCACTTAAGAGTTGAAGTTATTGTTGATGACAATAATGTAGTTACAGAAGCTTATTCTTCGGCAACTTTATGGAGAGGATTAGAAAATATCCTTAAAGGTAGAGACCCTAGAGACGCAGGTTTCTTTACACAAAGAATTTGTGGTGTTTGTACATACTCTCATTACAAAGCAGGTATTATGGCTGTTGAAGATGCTTTAGGTATCGAAGCTCCATTAAATGCAAAATTAACTAGAAGTTTGATGAATGTAGCATTATTTATGCATGATCATCCAGTTCATTTTTACCACTTACATGGTCTTGACTGGGTTGATGTTGTTTCTGCTTTAAGCGCAGATCCAGCAAAAGCTAGTAAAGATGCATTTAATTATACAGAAACACCAATGTACACAGGTGAAGATCACTTGAAAATGGTACAAAAAAGAGTAGCTGAGTTTGTTAAAAAAGGTCACCTTGGACCGTTTGCTAATGCATATTGGGGACATCCAACTTATAAGTTGACTCCAGAGCAAAACTTGATTGCTGTTTCTCACTACCTTGAAGGTTTGAGAATCCAAAGAACTGCTGCACAAATGATGGCTATTTTTGGTGCTAAGCAACCACATCCACAAAGTTTATCTGTTGGTGGTGTTACATGTATTATGGATCTTCAATCACCATCTCGCTTAGGTGAGTATTTGATTAAGTTCCAAGAAGTAAAAGCATTTATTGATAATTGTTACTATCCAGATGTTGTTATGGCGGGTGGTATGTATGCTGGTGAGCCTAGCGTAAACGCAGGTCTTGGAACAGCTAATTTATTTACACATCAAGAATTTCCAATGAGCGGAACTGAGTGGATGTTCGAGAGTGGTGTGATGATGGCTGAAGATGTTGTTGCTCTTGTAACTGGTAAGAAATTTAAAGTTGAAGAATTAGATGAGAGTAAGATCACTGAAGAGGCAACTAGAGCTTGGTATAAAAATGATGCTGCACTTCATCCATATGATGGGCAAACAGATCCTAACTATACTGGTCTTAAAGATGCACAAACAGTGAATGATAAAGGTGAATTAGCTGATTCAAAAGTTATTCAAGAAGATGGAAAATATACTTGGATTAAAGCACCTCGTTACGATGGTAAACCACTTCAAGTTGGACCTCTTGCAAATATAGTTATTAACTATGCAAAAGGAAACCAAAGAGTTGTTAAAGTAGTAAATCAATTTTTAAAAGATACTGGTCTTCCTATTACAGCAGTTGCCTCAACTCTTGGAAGAACGGCTTGTCGTATGCTTGAAGCAAAAGTTATTGCTGATAATGCTGCAGAAATATTTAATAATTTAGTTGCTAATTTAAAAGTTGATGATGCAACTTTTACTAGTTACAAAATTGATAAAACGAAAGAGTATAAAGGTCGTTATATTGGTAATGTTCCTAGAGGTGTACTAAGTCACTGGGTTAGAGTTAAGAATGGTGTGATTGAGAATTATCAAGCAGTAGTTCCATCAACTTGGAATGCAAGCCCAAAAGATGCAAATGGTGTTAGAGGACCTTATGAAGAATCTTTAATAGGCTTACCTATTGCAGATCTTGCACAACCACTAGAAATTATTAGAGTTATTCACTCTTTTGATCCATGTATCGCTTGTGCTGTACATGTAATGGATACAAAAGGTAATGAAATGAGCTCATATAAAGTAGATCCTAACGGTGCTAGTTGCTAAAAGACAAAAGGAGAAATAACAATGCCAAGAAGAAAGATTGAATTTGAATTTTCTGCTGGTTTACGCTGGACACACTGGCTTAGAGCAATTGCAATAGTTGTTTTAACTGTGACTGGTTTTTATCTTGCTTATGTCTTTGTTGCACCAGCAGCATCAGATGAGCCCGTGCTATTTCTAAATGCAAAATTTAGAATGTGGCATCAGATCGCAGGATTTTTATTAATAGCTGTTACTCTATTTAAAACATATTTGTTTTTAATAGATAGAGTAAGTATGAAAGAAAGAGTATCATTTTTGGATTTCGTAAGTCCAAAAATCTGGTTTCAACAGATAAAATATTATCTGTTTTTAGGTGAACACCCTAAATTGCGTGGAGCTTATAATCCACTACAATTTATTGCGTATATTGGTTTATATGCAATGGTATTTATTATATGTATTACAGGACTCGTCCTTTATGTACATGTTTTCCATGAAGGGTTAGGTGGCTTACTGTACGATTATATGCGTCCACTAGAAGTTATGATGGGTGGACTAGCAAATGTTCGTGAAATTCATCATATTGCTATGTGGGGTATATTGATTTTTGTTCCTGTTCATATTTATATGGCAATCTTTAACTCAATTATGGGTCAAGAAGGATCAATTGATTCAATCATCAGTGGTTACAGATTTGAAAAAAATGAACACTAAGAAGCTGATGTGAAAGTATTAGCCTTAGGTATAGGCAATGTTGTGTGCGCTGACGAAGGTGTTGGCGTACACCTCAATCGCACTATAGAAAAAAATTATAAGTTTAGCTCTGATGAACATACTATCGATTTTGTTGATGGTGGAACTTTAGCTGAAAGACTTATCCCCATAATTGTTGAATATGATTATGTAATTATCTTTGACTGTGTTAGTGCAGATGATGGAGAAATAGGGGATGTTTATTTCTTTGATTTTGATAATGTACCTAACTCAATATCTTGGTCAGGAAGTGCACACGAAGTTGAGATGCTTCAAACACTTATGATGATGGATATGGTTGGAGATAGACCACCGACAAAAATCGTTGGTATAATTCCTGAAGTTATTTCTGATACAACACTATACATGAGTGAACCCGTTATAAAAGGAAGTGCTTTGATGGAAAAGATTTTTCTTAAACACTTAGATGAACTTGGTTTTAAATATGAAAAAATTGCAAATTTTGATATACAAGATATTGCTCAAAGTGCTTGTGAAAGAGATGACTTTTAAAAAACTTCTTTTCTTATAAAACCATCATTTATTGATGGTTTTATAAGCTATTAAATAAAAACCATATAAAATGTATAGCTTATAAAACTACCAAACAAGGATCATATAATAATGATATTATCATTTGAATTTAACTATATCTCTCAAAATGGACTTTTAGAAAATTTCCTTGAAGCCATATGTAAAGATTTTAATATTTTTTATAAAATAGGAAAGTCTAAAAATATAATCACACTCAAAGTTGAAGCTGATGAAGAAGCTTTAACAAATTTTTCAAATTTTTTAAGCCAAAGATTACCTTTATCTATATTTTTTAAATCATCAGCGGTAAATGTTGTTGATGACATGAGTGTAAATGAATTTAATATAGAGCCTTTCGCTCTAAATTTACCTTTCACACCAAAAGTTTTGACTCAGCTAAATCCTTTGATGAATAATGAAATTGGTATTGAAACATTTAATGCAAAAGGTATTTTGTTAAATGGCATCTCATTTGAAAAAGATTACGATGAACTTTTTAATCAAGCTGCACAAATCATCAAAAATGGTAATTCTTTACATGTAAATTCGGCAAGCGGTTCTTATAAATTAGCAAAAATTGATGAAACTTTTAAAGAAGAGGATGAATTTTTAGTTATCCCAACCGATTTATCAGTCATTGAAAGAATGGTTGTAATTAAAGAGAACGAAATAAAAGCAATAGCAAGTTTAGAAAAACCGTCTTTACATCTTAGAGTAAATAGCCTTTATAGAGCAAAAGAGATTTTGCCAACAAATAAAGTAAAAATGAAACTTGCAGATGAATTAATTCTTTTAAAAATTTGTGAAAAATTATATGCAGATGGTATTGAGTTTCTTTATAGACTAAATTGTAAAAGTGATGGGTTTGAAAATAAGTTAGAAATTGATGGAGAATTTGTCTCTATCCCACAAATAGAAGTTTGTGTTTTAGAAAATGGTGAGATACTTATAGTATCAGGAGATGGATATAGTGCACCTCTCTTAAAAGACAATTTGAAAAAGTTTGAAAAACCTGCCCATGCTCAATTTGCATCTATAATGCAAGAGCATAATCTTTTTGATGATAAAGTGAGCTGTTTTTATTTAAGCAAATCACATGATGATAAGATAATGCATATTTCTGAGAAGACAGGGCTTTTAGAATTGATAAAATTTCCAGTAATACAAAGTTTTGAAGATATTTTAGAAAAGATAAAAAGCTCACATCAAGGAGCAAAGCTTATTGAAAGTTATAAAAATAGTTTTCCTGAAATTTATGATAAAATTTTACATGTAAAGATACCAAATAATATGCCTGAGAGCATGTATAGTATTTGGGGAATAGTATCTGTTATCCTTGGTTTTGCTGATAATGTACAAGATGGTGCAAATACACTTATAGACAATGCAGAAGAGTATGTAGGACAAAAAGGTCCAAGAATTGATTATCTTTTATTGGATAAAGATTCTATAAAATCTGATTTTAATATGCTGAAGCTCATAAGAAGTGCCATGAGCTTTAAATTAGCTGGAACTGATGATATAACTTTGAGTTTTGGGATTATGGAATCTTTAGCTTATTTTGTATCAGATACATCAGATTCTTGTAGGGAAAACTTATCTAGTCAAAAAACGCTTTTGGCTGGTTCTATATTTAGTTCAAAAAGATTTACTGAATTAGTTTGTAAAAACATAGTGGTAAATACACAAGTTTGCTTTAACAAAGAGTTGCCGATTGACAATTAAAAGTTTTAAATACCGTATCGAAGGAATAGTACAAGGGGTTGGTTTTCGCCCCTTTGTATATACAATAGCACTGAAAAATAATTTGAATGGTTATGTGCTAAATGATTCGAGTGGTGTTGAAATTATTTTAGAGGGTGAAAATCAAAATATAGAAAATTTTGATAAAAACTTACATGATAAGCTACCTCCTTTAGCTAGAATTGATAAACTTCAAAAAACAGCTTGCATTTTGAAAAAGTATGATTCATTTAAAATCATTCAGAGTAAAAATACAGCATCCAAATACTCTTTAATCTCTCCTGATTTTGCGATGTGTGATGATTGTTTAAAAGAGATGAGAGATGAAAACAACAGAAGATATAATTACTTTTTTACAAACTGTACAAACTGTGGACCTAGATACTCAATCATCAAAACTGTTCCTTATGATAGACCAAACACTTCAATGCAACCATTTACAATGTGTAAAGAGTGTCAAAAAGAGTATGAAAATCCTCTGAATAGAAGATATCATGCTCAGCCAATTAGTTGTGAAAAGTGTGGGCCCTCACTTTATTTAAAAGATATCAATGGAACTGTTTTAGAAAAAAATCAAGAAGCTATACAAGCTTTAGCAACACTTATCAAAAAAGGTCACATAGTTGCTATGAAAGGTATGGGTGGTTTTCATCTTATATGTGATGCGACGAATGAAAAAACTATAAAACAGCTAAGAGATAAAAAAAGAAGACCCTCTAAGCCATTTGCAGTGATGATGCAATCATTTGAAATGGTTAAAAAACATTGTGAAGTGAGTGAATATGAAAGAAAAAGAGTTGTTTCAAGTGATAGGCCAATTGTACTTTTAAAAAGAAAACAAGGGACTCTTAGTTCCTTAATAGCCCCATTTATCGATAGATTGGGGGTTTTTTTACCTTATACACCTTTACATGTAAGGCTTTTAGATTTTTTAGAAAATCCTATTGTCGCTACAAGTGCAAATAAATCAGGTGAACCCATAGTAACAAATGAAAATGATTTACAAAATAAACTTCATAATGTTGTTGCGTATTATCTAAATTACGATCGAGAAATCCTTAATGCTAGTGATGATAGTGTTTTACAGGTAATTGGTGAAAAAGATTTAGTGATGAGAGCTTCTCGGGGGTTAACTCCTATTTCTATTAGAGTTGAAAGTAGTCAGAAGAGAAAAATTTTGGCAGTTGGTGCTCATCAAAAAAATGCAATTGCATTTTATATGAACAATCAAGTGATACTAAGCCCTTTTATAGGTGACTTGGACAACATCGCTTCAGTTGATTTTTTTACAAAAACGCTTGAGAGTTTTAAAAAGTTTTATAATTTTGAGCCAGATTTGATAGTAGGAGATAAACATCCAAGCTATGAATCAACAAAGTGGGCAAAGAAACAAAATATTCCTTTTATTCAAGTACAACATCATTATGCTCATATATTGGCTTGCATGTTTGAACATGATATAGATGAAAAAGTTTTAGGTATTGCTTGGGATGGGACAGGATATGGTGATGATGGAACTATCTGGGGTGGTGAATTTTTAGTTTGTGATAGAAACAACTATGAAAGAGTTGCTTATTTTGAGCCATTTTTACTTTTGGGTGGAGATGCTAGTATAAAAGATATAAAAAGAGTTGCTCTTTCTATGGTATTAGATTGTCCAAAAGATAAAATATATGACGATTTTTTAAATCAATTTAGTACTAGTGAGTTAAATCTTTTAAAACAAATACATACTAAAAAGTTAAATGCACCAAAGTGTTCAGCTGTTGGAAGAATTTTTGATATGGTTGCTGTTATTTGTGGTGTATGTGATAAAGTGAGTTATGATGGAGAAAGCGGACTTATCTTAGAAAGTCTTTATGATAAAAATATAAATGAATCTTATGAAATATACAAAAAAGGTAATATAATAAGATATAAGCATATTATTAAAGAGATGATAAAAGATAAAGAACCAAGAATTATTGCTTCAAAATTTATCAATGCATTAGTGGGAATAATATGTAATATTACATCACAATATGATTTAAAAGTACTACTCAGTGGGGGTGTTTTTCAAAATAGAACACTTTTAGAAGAGTTAATTTTAAGAAAAAATGATGTTATATTTCAAAATAAATTTCCTATAAATGATGGATCTATTTCAATTGGTCAAATAGTAAGCATACTTACTAGAAATAATTAATATTTGCTCTTATTACTATTTAAGTTATTAAATCTTACAATTAAGTGTGGAAAAAAATACAAAGGATAACACATGGATAATAGTGTAATTAGATTTAGTGTTTCACTACCTGAAAAATTGTTAGTGGAGCTAGACAAAAAAGTAAGCGAACAAGGTTACGCTTCAAGAAGTGAATATACTCGTGATTTGATTCGTGAAAGAATTGTAAAAGATAGTTGGAAAGAAGATAATTCTGAAGTTATTGGCGTTTTAACTATGATTTATACTCATCATCAAAATGATTTAGTTGATAGAATTTTAACAATTCAACATGATGCAAAAATTAAAATCATGTGTAATACACATGTTCATATTGATCATGATAATTGCTTAGAAACTATTATGATTCAAGGCTCTGTAAGTGAAATCAAAGATTTTGCCCAAAAAATAGGTGGACTAAAAGGGGTAAAATTTTCAAAACTTGTTGAGGCTGCGATACCAGCATCTTAACAAAGTAAGGGCTATTTTAATATAGCCTTTACTTCTTTATGTCAATTAATAATTTCCAAAGTATATTTTTTTGTTCCTCTTTTGTATGATTAAATTTAAATTCATACTCTTTTAAATAAAATGCAAAGTTTTCTCTTGAAATTCCTTTAAAATGTAATAGTTTTTCTTCTAAAAAAACCCAAAATCGTATGATTTTACTATCAAACCTTTTGAAGTGAACTATTTTGTATCTATTGAGATATTTTGAATACTCCTTTAAATAAGCAAAATTTATATCAGGATTTAACATAGATTCTTTGCGTAAATGAGAGAACTGATCAGGTAAAAGTATTGTATAGACGGTACTATTGTATATTTGTCCCAAAATACCTATTGATTCAAATAAGTATTTTACCTTTCCTCTTTTGTTTTTTGGCAAAAAATAGTACTCATCATACTCTGTAAAAGTCGAGTGCTGATTTATGTATTGATCTTCTATATGTAATACAATTAATTTTCTAAAATCCATATATCTATCTTGAATTGTTTTATAGTTTACATGTAAAGATTTTGCACACTCTTTTGCACTGATGTCATTGCAAAAATACTCAATAGCCTTAATGTCAGTTTCCAATTTCTTTGTACTATATTTTTTTTTACATGTAGAACACTTTAGTGTCATTTTAGAAACAATATAAAGTTGTTTACAGCCACAAAATGGACAAATATTTTTATTTAGTAAATTCATACCATATTTTTCCCAAAAGTAACTAAGAAAAAGCTTTTTTTATATCCTTTTTAAGCAAAATATATATAATATCTTCCAGACAGTTCAGCTTGTTCTATAAAAATAAAATTTAAGGAAAAAATATGTGTAAAGATTGCGGATGTACAATAGCACCTCATACTCATAACCATGATCATGGACATCATCATCATGAAGAGCACCCAAACCCTCAACTAAATGATCCAAAAACCATAGAAGTTATTACAAAGATTCTTGATGTCAATGATACTCAAGCAGGACACAATAGAGAACACTTTGAAAAACATGGCGTGTTAGCTGTGAATCTTATGAGTAGTCCAGGCTCAGGAAAAACAACTCTTCTTGAAGCAACTATAGATCATGGTGGCATTAAATTAGGTGTAATTGAAGGTGATCTTGAAACAAATCAAGATGCAGATAGAATCACGGCTAAAGGAGCTGTTGCTCATCAGATAACAACAGGTCAAGCATGTCATCTTGATGCTCATATGGTTCATGAAGGATTGCATCATATGCCAGTAGAAGGTTTAGATGTTGTATTTGTAGAAAATGTCGGAAACTTAGTTTGTCCAGCTTCATATGATGTTGGAACTCATTTTAATGTTGTATTACTATCAGTACCTGAAGGTGATGATAAACCAGCTAAATATCCAGTTATGTTTAGAACAGCTGATGTGTTGCTTATAACAAAGTGTGATTTACTTCCTCATTTTGATTTTGATATTGAAAAAGCAATCAAAGAAACAAGAAAACTAAATCCAAAAGTAGATGTAATAGAAATTGATTCCAAAAGTGGTAAGGGAATAGATACTTGGGTTAACTACCTTAAAATGAAAAAATCTTTAAGATAAAAGGAATAACTTATGTGCTTATCAATACCTTCAAAAGTTGTAGAGATAGATGAAAATAATATGGCAACAGTTGATACTATGGGCGTTAAAAGACAAGTTACATTAGATCTTATAGGTGAGCCGGTAGAAGTGGGTGAGTATGTACTAATTCATGTAGGTTTTGCTATGAATAAAATTAGTACTGAAGAAGCACTGGAGAGTTTACGGATATATGAAGAGATCGTAGATATGATGGATACTAATGAAATTGATCCTCTTGCAGGAGATATGAACTATGCCAAAGGTTGATTTGATTGAAGGATTTCGTAATCCTGAACATATAAAAGCCTTAGCAAAACTCATTAAAAAAGAGGTAACTCGTAAAATAAATATTATGGAAGTTTGTGGTGGTCACACTCATACAATTATGAAATTTGGTTTACCTCAAATTTTACCCAAAGAGATAGAGTTTGTTCATGGACCGGGGTGTCCTGTTTGTATAATGCCAAAAGAGAGAATTGATCATGCGATAGAGTTAGCAAGTATGCCAAATACTATCTTGGCAACTCTAGGAGATATGATTAGAGTTCCAGGAAGTAAAACCAGTTTACAAAAATTAAGAGCTGAGGGTAAAGATATCCGCTCTTTATATACTCCTTTAGATGTTATTAAAATCGCAAAAGAAAATCCTGAAAAAATCGTAGTCTTTTTTGCTATAGGATTTGAAACAACAACACCTATGACAGCTGTCTTGTTGGACCAAATCATAAAAGAAGATATTCAAAATATTTATTTACATATCAATCATGTGACTGTTCCTGAAGCGGTAGATGCTATTATGGGGGGTGGTGATGCAAAAATAGATGCATTTTTAGGACCAAGTCATGTTAGTGTTATAACGGGATATAAGATTTATGAACAAATAGTTGAAAAGTATAATACTCCTGTTGTTGTAGCAGGCTTTGAGCCAACGGATGTAATGGAATCTATTTTAAGAATTGTAAGGCAATTTAATGCTGGGCAAGAGAGATTTGTTGATAATGAATACGCTCGTGCAGTGAGCCGTGAAGGCAATGTAAAAGCTCAAGAACTTATCAACAAATATATGGAGCAAAGAGAACATTTTAGATGGAGAGGCATTGGAGATATTCCTAAAAGTGCTTTAAAATTAAGAGATGAATATGCAAAATATGATGCAGAGATTAAATTTAAAGATGTATTACCAACGAAAGAGTTAGACGACCATAAACTTTGTATTTGTGGACAGATTTTAAAAGGTTTAGCAAAGCCTTATGATTGTAAAGTTTTTGGAAAAGCCTGTACTCCAACATCACCTATGGGTTCTTGTATGGTTTCAAGCGAAGGAGCATGTTCTGCTTACTTTAAATACGGCAAATTAGTTGCGAAGGGTGTATAATGAGTAAAAAAATATTGCTAAGCCATGGTGGTGGTGGAGAAGAGACACAATCACTGATAAAAGATCTGTTTTTCAAACATTTTGATAATGAAATTCTTTTAAAAATGGAAGATGCCGCAGCACTGACTATGAATACGAATAGAATTGTTTTTACAACAGACTCATTTACAGTTTCACCTCTATTTTTTAACGGAGGAAATATAGGAAAACTTGCAATTGCAGGAACAGTCAATGATCTTGTAATGATGGGTGCAAAGCCAAAGTATCTTACTTGTTCATTTATGATAGAAGAGGGTTTTGATTATAAAGATTTAGAAACTATTGTAATAACTATGCGTGATGAGATGGCAAAAAGTGGAGTAATGATAGTCGCTGGTGATACAAAAGTAGTACCTAAAGGTGGCGTTGATGGGCTTTTTATTAATACTTCCGGAATTGGTGAGATTATGGTTGAAGGAATTTCAGCACATAATTTAAAACCAAATCATTCTATAATTGTATCAAATGAAGTTGGAAATCATGGAGCATGTATCTTGGCTCGTCGTGAAGATATTGAGCTTGATACTGAGCTTAAAACTGACTGTGCTAGTTTATGGAAACCAGTTGAAGCTTTGATAGAAGCTGGCGTTAAAGTTGTAGCTTACAGAGATGCAACCAGAGGTGGTTTAAGCGCCGTACTAAACGAGTGGGCAGAAACTTCAAAAATATGCATTGAAGTAGATGAAGATAAGATTCCAGTTGCTCCAGAAGTTAAAGGTATTTGTGAAATGTTAGGATTTGAGCCTTATGAGTTTGCAAATGAAGGCACGATGGTTTTATGTGTAGAAAAGGGTGAAGAACAAAAAACACTTGATATTTTACACAAGTTTGAAGAGACAAAAAAAGCTTCTTATATAGGTAAAGTTAATGACAAATATGAAAATAGAGTCGTACTTAATACACCTTGGGGAAGCAGTAGATTTTTAGAGCCACCTAAGGGTGAACTTTTACCAAGGATTTGTTAATGCATGAGTTTTCAATAGTTCAAGATTTACTGAGTATGTGTGAAAAAAATGCAGAACAAAACAATGCAACTAAAATCACAAAAGTTGAAGTTAAGATTGGAAAGCTTAGTGGAGTTGAGCCTCATCTTTTACAAACAGCATTTGATACTTTTAAAGAAAAAACTATTTGTGATGGTGCTGAATTTCTTGTACATGTACAAGAATTAGTTGTCGGATGTAGGAAATGTGAAGCAGAGAGTGTTTTGGAAAAAAATACTTTTGTATGTCCTAAATGTGGTGGAGATGTAGAGGTTCTTGATGGTGAAGATATGTACCTTATGCGATTAGAAATGGAATAATTTTTTGAATTTACTATTCGAAAGTAATTCTTAAGTTTATAGTAGGTATTGTTATTAATTCAATTTTCTATATTGAAATAAAGAATTAACTTATAGAAAGAAATATGAAAAAATACAATACTATAAAAAAACAGAGACAACAAAAAAGAGATGCAACAGAAAGAATAGTTGATTTTCATCCTATTTATCGTAATTTTAGTGATGAAGAAGCTAAAAAACAAGCAAGTAGATGTTTGCAATGCCCTGTTGATACATTTCAAAAAATCATTGTTAATCCTCTGCATTGTCGAATTGGATGTCCGTTAAGTAATAAAATCCCTTTATGGCTTAGAAAAACTTATGAAGGTGATATAAAAGGGGGATTTGAACTTTCAAATGAAAAATCTCCTTTTCCCGAAATTTTAGGAAGAGTATGTCCTAAAGTTGGTCTTTGTGAAAGTAATTGTATCCTTGAAAATAGTCAACATGAAGGGGTTTCTATAGGTGAGATAGAAACTTACTTGAGTGAAAAGGCATTTGATGAAGGATATACTCCAAACTATGGTCAAAACAAAAATAGAACACATAAAGTAGCTATTGTTGGCAGTGGTCCTGCTAGTCTAAGTTGTGCTACATTTCTATTGCAAAATGATATTGTTGTAGAAATTTTCGAAAAAGAAGATCGTTGTGGTGGTTTATTAACTTATGGTATTCCAAATTTTAAATTACCTAAAAATACTGTACAAAGACGAGTTAATTGGATGCAAGATGCTGGTTTAAAAATACATACCAATATTGAAGTTGGAAAAGATATTTCTATTAGTCAATTAGAAAAAGATTTTGATTGTATATTTTTAGGGATAGGAGCACCTGAGGGAAGAAGTGCTCAAATGGATAACGAATATGCAAATGGTGTTTATCATGTTATGGATATTTTAACCACAACTCAGAAAAAAATTTTTAATCACGATTTTGAAGAATCCATATTAAAAAATAAAGATATTGTTGTTATTGGTGGAGGTGATTCAGCAATGGATGCTCTTAGAACATCTATTCGTTCAAAAGCTAAAAGTGTTAAGTGTATCTATAGAAGAGATGAAAAAAGCATGCCTTGCAGTAAAAGAGAAGTATCTAATGCTTTAGAAGAGGGAGTAGAATTTATTTTTAATCAGGCTCCTAAAAGAGTAATAGTTGATGAATATATGTGTGTAACAGGGATAGAAGTAGCACAAACAGAGTTAGGACCGCAAGATAATAATGGGAAAAGTCGTTTAATAGTTAAAAATGATACTCTTTTAGAAATTAAGGCAGATATTATAATACTTGCACTAGGATTTAGCAATAAAGTATTTGATTTTTATAAAGACTTAGATTTAAAGTTAGGAAAGTTTAATGACATTGTTGTAAATGAAAAGCAAGAAACAAGTCATAAAAATATTTATGCAGGAGGTGATGTTGTTAGAGGAGCTGATCTTGTTGTTACTGCTGCACTAGATGGTAGAGTAGCAGCATTATCTATGATAGAAAAATTTACAGATGATTAAGATAACGCCCAGTCTTTTAATGTATCGATATAGTTAATCGTATATTGATTGTTTTCTTCTTTAATTAATATTTTTTTCTTTATTAGTTCATTAAAAACTGTAGAAACTGTTTGGCGTTTTGAACCAATAAAAGTTGCCATTTCTTTTACTGAAAGATTTAGTGTAATTTGTAAATCATTCTCTAGTTTATTATTTTGAGCTTCTATGATTTCTAGTAAAAAAGCAGCGAGTCTATTTTTACAACTTTTAAAAACTAAATTTTTGATAATTCGTCTTTCCATTACAGCTCTTTGTTTTAAAGAGTGAATTATTGCTGTAGAAAATTTTTCATTTCTGAAAAAACTAGAAAATTTTTCTGCATCTATAACATAAACTTCACTATCTTCTAAAAACTCAATTACACAACTTTCTTCAGGAATAATAATATTGTCTTTTAAGAGGTAATATAAAATAAACTCTTCATTTTTTTCATAGATAATTGCTTTGCCTTTACCGCTTTTAAATATATATAAAGTTAATGTTTTATTATCGTAAGCAATGTTGCCTTTACTAAATTTTTTTAAAGGAATTGATTTAAATTCTTCGTCAGAAAGAATAGATGAAAGATTGATTGAGTCAATTCTAATTCTACTTGATTCCATTTAGCCTCTTTTTATCAATTATGTCTTTATGTTAGCAAATAATTGATAAAAAGCTTATTAATTGTAAATAATATTAAGATAAATATTTATATATTAATATTATTTATTAATGTTAATTTAATTTTTAATTTTTCTTGTATATTAACTATGTAATGAAATTTAAAGCTGATATATAGTCATATTGAATGTCAGAAAGCTGACATGTCGTCTATCTGACATGTCTTAAATCTGACATGTCACTCATCTGACATGTCGTTTTTACGACAGTATTTATTTTAAATATCTGATAAGATTCCTTTTAAATTTAAAAAGTATAGTTAGTATTTAATATTAATTTTAAATTAATATTTTGACTTATTAGCTTCTTGACTTTTTATTTTAACAGAAATGTAAAGGATAATGATGGAAAAGTTTCAAACTACCTGTCCTTATTGTGGAACTGGCTGTAACATCGATTTATTTGTAAAAAATAATAAAATCGTCAAAGCAGAACCAACAAAAGGACATCATGTAAATGATGGTGAGTTATGTCTGAAAGGACTATACGGTTGGGAATATGTACATTCTCCAAGAAGATTAACTAAACCTCTTATAAGAAAAAAAGATGGTGTTTTTTCAAAAGAAGGTGAATTGGTTGAAGTTGGATTTGATGAAGCATATGATTTTGTTGCCTCAAAAATGAAATCAACAGTTGAAAAATATGGAAGCGATAGTATTATGGGTTTTTCATCAGCAAGATGCTCGAATGAAGACAACTATACTTTTCAAAAACTATTTAGATTATTAGGAACAAATAATATAGATCATTGTGCTCGTCTTTGACACGGTCCTACAGTAGTCGGTCTGACTAAAACATTAGGAAATGGAACAACGACAAATGATATTGTTGAGTTTGCAACAGATACAGATGTACTATTTTTAATTGGTACTAATACGAGTGAATGTCATCCAATCATAGCGATGCAAATGCTTCGAGGAATCGAGCGTGGGGCAAAGATGATTGTTATTGATCCAAAAGAAACAGATATGGCAAAAAAAGCTGATATTTTTATACAAATACCAGTTGGATATAACATTCCTCTTATAAATGCCATGATAAATCATATTATTCAAAATGACTTATATGATAAAGATTTTGTAGAAAAACATGCACATGGGTTTGAATATGTAAAATATGCAGTTGCTGATTTTACTCCTGAGCGTGTTGAAAAAGAAACTGGTATACCAGCTTCTAAAGTTATTGAAGCAGCAGAAATGTATGCAAAAGCAGGAACAGCTGCTATATGTTATACCATGGGTATTACGCAGTTTACTGATGGTACTTCAAATGTTTTTTCTCTTTCTAATTTAGGTGTTATTACAGGAAATCTTGGCAAAAAAGGTGGTGGAGTAAATCCTCTTCGTGGACAAAATAATGTTCAAGGAGCATGTGATATGGCTGCGTTGCCTACTGTACTTCCAAATGGACCAGTAACTGATTCAGCTGTAAGAGAACATGTAGAGAGTATATGGGGCTATGAGCTTAATCCTAATCCTGGATATCCTTTAACAAAAGTTCCTCATGAGATAGAAGAGGGGAAAATTAAATTATTGTATGTGTTTGGTGAAAATCCTGTTATGAGTGATCCATGGACAGACCATTTTGTTGAAGCAGTTGCAGAACTAGAAACATTTATTGTGCAAGATATTTTTCTTACAGAAACAGCTCAAAAAGCTGATGTTGTAATTCCAGCGGCAACTTGGAGTGAAAAAGATGGAACATTTTTAAATACTTCAAGACGCTTACAACTTATTTCTAAAGCAATTAATCCTTCTGAAGGTCTTGTTTCTGACTGGAAAGTGATTTGTAATATTGCTCAAAGAATTGGACTTAAAGGTTTTGATTTTTATAAAGCTGAAGAAATTTGGAATGAAGTAAGAAAAGTAAATCCTGCATTTTTTGGTGGTTTAACTTATGATCGTATCAAAAAATTAGATGGTATTAGTTGGCCATGTCCTGATGAAAATCATCCAGGAACACCAGTTCTATATGAAGGTGGTATATCTATGCTACCAGATGGAAAATTTAAACTTGTACCTGTTATTTATGCAGATGATAAAAAGAAAAGAGCTGCATTAGAGCAAAAATTAGTTGATGATCTAAATATACCAAGTGATTATCCAGTTGGTTCTGGGGCACTTAGTGAAAAAGTAAATGAAGCTTATCCTTGTCTTTTTACTACTGGTCGTAAAGTTTATCATTATCATACAGGAACAATGACAAGAGAGTGTAAACCTTTGGAAATGGGTGCAGATATTATGGGTCCTGCTATCGAAGTTAGTGTTGATATTGCAGAAGCAAGAGACTTAGAAGAAAATTGCTATGCAGTAGTAGAAAATAAAAGAGGAAAAATAGCTGCTAAAGTAAAAGTAAATCCTGATCTTCATCATGGAACAATTTTTACAACTTTTCATTATGCTGAAGCAGATGGAAATGAACTTTGTAATGCAGAAGATTCTGATCCATTATCAGGTATGAATCCTTTAAAAATGACAATTGCAGCAATAAGAAGAATTTCGGAAGAAGAATTTATGCAAGTACGAAATGAAACTGATATGCATATGCACCCATCAGAACAATACAGAACGGCAAGGAGATAAGATGAGTTTACCTAAAAGAGTAAATAAATTTGTTATTGCAAACCCTAATGTTTGTATTGGTTGTGCTACATGTATGGCGGCTTGTTATGAGTCTTCACATAAACGAGGGAAATTGGCAGTTCCTCGTTTAGTTGTCACTAGAAGTAAAAGTGGAACTATGCCAAATCAGTGTCGTCAATGTGATGATGCACCTTGTGCAAATGTTTGTCCAGTTGGAGCACTTCGTTTTTCAAAAGACAATATTGAATTATATGAAGAAATTTGTATTGGTTGTAAGATGTGTACACTTGCTTGTCCGTTTGGCGCAATTAGAGCTGAAGCTGAGATAATGCCTTCTATAGATTATTCAATGGAACCAAAATATAACTTGTCCATGGAATCAGAAGTAGGGGCAAAAAGTATAGCTGTTAAGTGTGATTTATGTTCAGGAAGTGAAGAAGGACCAGCTTGCGTTAAAGTATGTCCTACCGGTGCATTGATATTTATTGATTCACAAAATATTGATTATAAATTATCTAATACGAAAGCTGAAGTTGCGGTTGAATCATTTGTTCAAACGGCACTTCAAAATACATAATGAGAAAGGATTATTAATGACACACGTATATTTATTATACTTGATTGGTTGTGTTGTTTCATTGTTATTATATAAACAAAATAAAATTGCTGCAAAAGTTGGTTTTAGTATATCAGCAGTTGCATCTGGTTACGGCATTTTTTATTTTTTAATGAATCTAAGTGGTACTGATAGTTTTTCTTTAGGAGAAAATTTATTATATAATCCAACATTTTCACTAGATCCGTTAGGTAACTTCTTTTCATTTGTAGTTACATTAATAGCATTTGCTTCTTCAGTTTATGCTATTCAATACACGGAAGAGTATGCCAAAAAAGGAAGCTTAGCAGTTATGGCTGCTTTGTTTAATTCTTTTATTTTAGCAATGTTGCTTGTATTATCAGCTTCTGATGTTTTTTGGTTCATGATATGTTGGGAATTAATGACTATTATTTCTGCATTTTTGATTTGTTTTAACGATTCAAAAGCTTCATTAAAAGCGATTATGGTTTATTTGGGAATTGCTCACTTTGGTGGAATGTGTATTATGGCCGCATTTTTACTTATGGCTAATCAATCAGGTTCATTAGAATTTAGCTCATTCGCTTCTGTAGAAATGGGTCCAGTTCTTGGCAGTGTTATATTTTTATTAGCATTTATTGGATTTGGTTCAAAAGCAGGAATGTTTCCATTTCATGTATGGTTACCAAAAGCACATCCAGCAGCTCCAACAAATGTATCTGCTCTTATGAGTGGTGTTATGATTAAAGTAGCACTATTTGGAATTATCAAGTTTTGTTTATGGTTACCTGTTATGGAATGGTGGGGATTATTAATTATTATAATTGGTGCATTATCTTCGCTACTAGGTGTTTTATATGCTCTTATCCAACATGATTATAAATCACTTCTTGCATATCACTCAGTTGAAAATATAGGAATTATTCTACTAGGACTTGGTACTGGTGTATATGGAATTGCAATAAACTCTCCAACACTAGCTACTATAGGTTTTCTAGCTGGACTATATCACACAGTAAACCATGCTATCTTTAAAGGATTATTATTCTTAGGTGCTGGTAGTGTTCTTCATGCAACTCACACAAGAGAAATAGAAGAATTAGGTGGATTGGCTAAAAAAATGCCTTATACTGCTTTTGCTATGTTCATTGGTGTAATGGGTATTGCTGCACTTCCTCCATTAAATGGTTTCGTAAGTGAGTGGTTTACTTATCAAGGAATGATGCAAGGTGCTTTAGGTGAAGGAATTTTACCTAGATTTATATTTACTTTTTCTGTTGTTGCTCTTGCAGTTACAGGTGTATTAGTTGTAATTCACTTGAAATTATATGCGATTATTTTTGCAGGAACTCCAAGAGATATGAAAATTTGGAATGCTGCTAAAGAAGTTCCATTTACGATGATTTTTGGAATGATGTTTTTAGTTGCTGGTACTTTTGTTTTTGGTATAGGTGCTAGTGTTGTTACTGATAATATTATGTCAGTTGTTACATCTTTTAGTGGTTCATACAATGCTGTCCCAGCAGGTGTACTAATTGCTTCACCTATAGGTTCTACAATTTCACTTCCAATTGTTGCAATGGTAATATCTGGAGCGATGACTTTACCATTTATTATTGCTGTTATACTTAAAGCAAATAGAACTAAACCAAGAGAAACTGATCCTTGGGCTTGTGGCTTTAAATATACTTCTCGTATGCAAATAACAGCAGGACCATTTACTGGAGATCTTAGGCGTTTAATGAATTGGTTATTTAGAAGTGATCAATCAGTAGTTGAACAAGACGGGTATTTTGGACCAGTTAAGTATACAGATAATCCAAAAGATATTTGGTGGAATATTTTCTATCAACCAGTTATAAATTTTACAGAAAAAGCTGCTGATAAAATAGGATGTATGCAAAATGGTAGTACTAATATGTATTCATTATATATATTAGGAACATTGTGCCTATTTCTTGGCATAAGCTACATTTTATAGAAAGGATAAATAATGAGTAGTATATTTTTTATGATTTTACAGGTCATAGCTATCATACTTGTGGCACCTTTCTTTGATGGTGTTGCAAGAGTTTTAAGAGCAAGATTACAATCACGAAAAGGTCCACCAGATTTTTTACAAACATATAGAGATATTAGTAAATTATTTAAAAGAGGGAGAACTGTCCCTAAATGTTCTCACTGGGTGTTCCGTTATGGACCGTATACATTGTTTGGAATTGGAGCAGCGCTTTTAGCTGTTATGCCAATAACTTATGGAGCTGGAACAATAGCAGGATATGCATCTGATATATTTGTAATTATTTATATATCTGCAATGTTGCGTTATATCTTTGGTATCGCTTCAATCGATTCAGGAAATCCTTTTGCAGGAGTTGGTGGTAGTCGTGAGCAAATGCTTGCTGTTTTTGTAGAACCAGTAATGATGACTAGTTTATTAGTTGTAATGCTTTTAGCACAAACAAGTAATCTAGCTGAAATTAGAGAAATGGTGCAACATGGAGATATTGGTTATCACATACCAGCATTTGCTGTAGCTTCTATATCTTTTTTATGGGCTATGTATGTTGAGAGTGGTAGAAATCCTTATGATTTAGCAGAAGCAGAACAGGAATTACAAGAAGGTGTTTTAGGTGAATATTGTGGAGCAGATTTTGGTCTTGCTCATGCAGGATTGATTCTTAAACAATTTGCAATGATAGGGATGTTTTTAACAATATTTGAGCCGTGGAGCTTTGAAAATCCATTTTTAGCTTTACTCGTATTTATATTAAAAGCTGGGATATTTTATGTTGCTGCAGTATTTATTGATAACTTTGGACCAAGATACAAACTATTAACTAGTTTCAGATCTAATGCACTAGCTGCCTTAGGTATTTCCTTTGTATCATTAGTTTTATATATAGTAGGAGCCTAAAATGATTGATTTATTAAGTGTATTATCAATTGTCATGATAGTTACATCTCTATTAGTTTTTGGATTGAGAAATTACAAATTGTCAATTTTTGCATATTCATTTCAAACTTTTATATTGGTATCAATATTTTTATTGTTATCTTCAACGCATTTAGCAGAACAACTTTCAGTTTGGGCAACAATTGCATTTTTTACAAAAGTTCTTTTAATACCGTTTATTTTACTTCGTTTGATTAAAAAACTTGATGTTGTTTATGAAGATGAACCAGTAACAGGATTTTTTGTAAGTCCTATTATAGCTATGGGCTTTTCTTTAGCAATTGCTATGTCTATATATCCTATATATTTAGAATTTTCAATGATTAAAGAGAGTGTTCCTTTGATCGCTTCGATTACTATTTTTATGATGGGTATATTTGGTTTTATTTTAAGAAACTCTGCAATTAAGCAAATTCTTGCTTATTGTATGTTTGAAAATGGAATACATCTCTCTCTAGCGTTAATGGCTTATAATTCGCCTGAAATTGCAGAGTTAGGGATATTGACAGACGCTATATTTGCTGTGTTAATTATGTCTGTTTTAGCTCAAAGATTTTATAAATATTTTGGTTCTTTAGATGTTTCTAAAGCAACAGAGTTGAAAGGATAGAGGATGGATATTCAACAATTATTAACATTATTATTGGTGATACCTATTGTTTCATCAATAGTTCTTTGGTTTACACCAACAAATTTTAAAGCATTAAGTACAGTGCATATTGTAGCTTCTGTTGCTTCTATGCTAATTGCTATGAAAGCAGTTATGAGTGTAGTAAATGGTGAAACTCTTTTTGCTTATGACCAGATGTTGTTTTTAGATTCATTAGGTGGTGTATTTTTATCTTTGATTGGTGTTACAGGACTATTGGTAAATTTATATTCTGTAAAGTACATGCAATGGCAAGTAGATAGTAATGAAATTACTGTAAAAGATGCAAAACTATTTTTTGCTCTTTCTCATTTGTTTGTTTTTACGATGACTTTTTCAGTTATCTCAAACAATATTGCACTTATGTGGGTTGCAATTGAAGCAACAACATTGTCATCAGTATTTATGGTTGCTTTACATAAAGGTAGAAAATCAACTGAGAGTGGTTGGAAGTACATAGTTATATGTAGTATTGGTTTGGCTTTTGCTCTTTATGCAACAGTTTTACTTTATAGTGCAGGATTTACAGTAATCAATGATAGTCATAGCACAATGCTTTGGACAACATTAGTTGCTCATGCTAAAGAAATCAACCCTGATGCATTAAAATTGATTTTTGTTTTTGCATTAATTGGTTTTGGTACAAAAGCTGGTCTTGCTCCTACTCATACATGGTTACCAGATGTTCACTCAGAAGGTCCAGCACCGGCTTCAGCAATGCTTTCAGGAATTTTGTTAAAGTGTGCAATTTTAGGACTTATTAGATACTACTCAATAGTAGGTAATTCTATGGTTGGTTTTGAATTTGTTCAAGCTATTATGATTGTAAGTGGACTTATTACTATCTTTATTGCAGCACTATTTTTGATAAGACAACATGATGTTAAAAGAATGTTTGCTTATCACTCAATTGCACATATGGGTGTTATTGCTTTTGGTTTAGGTGTTGGTGGTGTTATAGGTTTATTTGCTGCACTTTTTCACTCTTTAGCTCACTCAGTAACAAAAGCATTAGCATTTTGTGTTACAGGAAATATGCAAAAAATTTACGGAACAAGAGATATGACAAAAATGGGTGGA
>Ga0193956_1000069_pt1 | contig 42665 bp, 39 predicted proteins | sample BB_7_MG_FD_140358 | JGI IMG/M metagenome (GOLD analysis project Ga0193956, IMG submission 140358) | Microbial mat bacterial communities from the Broadkill River, Lewes, Delaware, United States - BB_7_MG | ecosystem: Environmental > Aquatic > Freshwater > River > Microbial mats | place: USA...
AGAGGTTTGAAACCGCTAGACTTTCTCGTGAAGACGATAACCTATGACAACGGCAAAGAGTTCGCATTTCACCAAAAGGTGAATCAAGAACTGGACACCAAAAGCTATTTTGCTCACCCCTATCACTCTTGGGAGCGAGGGACGAACGATAACACCAACGGGCTGATTCGGCAATATTTTCCGAAAGGCAAAGATCTTTCAGAAATTTCAGACGCTGAAATTAAGGCTGTTATGGATAAAATCAACAATCGACCTAGAAAATGTCTTGGGTACAAAACGCCCAATCAAGTACTGTTGGGAATTAACCCACCAGTTGCACTTACGACTTGAACTCAAGAGGCTACTTTAGGTGACAATAAATTTATGATAATTATCCAGCCTAGACCAATGAATCTGTCCTTCCAAATTCAAAAATCAACAAACATAGAATAAAGAGGATTTAGTCCTTGCTAAAGCAGGTAATACAAACGTAAATTTACCTTTCACATTTAGAGTTCTTATCTACATAATTATTTTCCTACGGGGTTGCCAGTGAGTACCATCACAGAACTATTAAAACTAAGCTGCCAGAAACATCCTAACCGTATCGCCTTGCGCGAAAAGAAAAAAAAACGTTGGACTAATTTATCATACTCCGACCTTTGGCGTGATTCTGACTTAGCAGCAACAGGGCTACAGCAATTAAATCTAAAAAGAGGAAGTCACGTTGCCCTCCTCTCACCATCATCAAACCGCTGGATGGTTGCCTACCTTGCCATACTCAAGACAGGTTCTGTTGCAGTACCAATAGATAAAGAGCTTAAACAGAATGAATTGCGTCACGTAATGCGTGACAGTGACATTGTTACAGTGTTCACAACTCAAAACTATGTTGAAACCCTATTAGAATTAAAAACAAGCTTACCGAAGCTTATGCATATCATTGTCATGGATGACAGCGAAGATCTTTTCCCTAAAGATTCCCAAGCATTCACCATTATCGGTGACCTAATTACCGAATGGCATCAACTTGTACATGAGCTGAAAATCCCACGCGACAAAGCTGCATCACTAGAAGCATTAGCGAACAAAGCTCACAATCTCATGACAACGGAAGATATCGCTAGCGACGAAAATCCTGATCTTTTTTCACCGACCGCTAACAGAATTAAGGAAGCTCGTAAAAAGAAGACTCTGCTTTCGTACCAATCTTTTGTTGGGAACTCCATTCCAGAGCCCGTCGAGATGACCGCTGATGATGTAGCAATCATTCTTTATACTTCTGGTACGACAGGTCGCTCAAAAGGGGCAATTCTTACCCACGGAAATATCACTTCAAACATCAAAGACCTTGTACCACATTTTCAATTAAACGACTCAATCCACACCCTCTCATTTTTACCTATCAATCATATATTTGAGCAGGTATGCGGCATACTCTTACCATTAAGCTTGGGTGGGACGATTTCATTTGCAGAGTCATTGAAAAAACTAGGCGAGAATCTTACTGAAGTCAAACCAACGTTCCTATTAGGAGTGCCTGCGGTATACCGCATATTCTTAGACCGTATCATGCGTAGCATCAACAGTAAAAAGATATCAAAAACACTTTATTCTCTTCCTGTCGCGCGCAAAGTTGTTGAGAAAAAAGTACGCGAATCACTTGGCGCAGGCACCACTTTTGTTAGTGGTGGTGCTGCCCTAGACCCTGTCGTGGCAGCTAAGTTTAAAGAGTTTGGCACGACGATCTACCAAGGCTATGGCATAACAGAAACATCACCAGTGATCACAGCAGAGCAACCCGGCGGAACACGCATCGGTACAGTCGGTAAACCCTTACCTTCAGTCCAAGTTAAAATCAAAAACCAGAATGAAGAAGGGGTTGGCGAAATTCTATGCAAAGGCCCCAATGTCATGAAGGGTTATTACAAAAATGAAGAAGCAACCAGCGAAGTACTAACCGATGGCTGGTATCATACAGGAGACATGGGAAAGTTCGACTCTGATGGCTACTTAAGTATTTGTGGTCGCGTTAAGAACTTAATCGTCACGCCAAACGGAAAAAATGTTTATCCAGAAGAGATTGAGAATGAGCTACTAAGCAGTCCATTTATTCAGGAAGTGATGGTCTATGGTCACAAGGTTGGACCTGCAGCCGAAGAAGTTCATGCGCAAATATATCCAGACCAAGAGATGATCGACTGCCACACCCAAGAACAAGGTCTTGAACCACTGGATATGAAAGAAACGGAAACTCTTATTCGTCAAGAGGTGTTGGCCATAGGTAAACAATTAGCCGATTACAAACGGGTAAAGAAATTTACCATTCGTGATGATGAATTCCCGAAAACGACAACACGTAAAATTAAGCGTTTTGTTGTTGAGGCAGATGTCAGCGCAAGCGAGTAATATTCAATAAACATTTGGCAACAAAAACCCCGCTTAAAGCGGGTTTTTTGTTGCCAATATTAAACAAGAAATTAACCGCAACCTAAATGAGTTGCCTTGTCATCCTTTGCATATTTGTGGAAATACTTGATGAGGTGCTCTCTTTGTTCGTCTGTTAAATCATCCCACAGCGAAGCATGGTCAGCCTCATAGCCGGAACTAAAGAATTTTGTCCACCCAGCTTTTGTCTTTTTATTGAGTTTCAAGCGCTTAGCTTCACCACCACGCTTGTGGCAATTCATACACTCAGCTTTAAATATTTTCTTCCCAGCTCGCCATTTTCCAGCCGCCATAACGGTACTTGTAAATGAAAGCACCAACAAAACACTAACCAAAACCGATAGAACTTTTTTCATATCTGTTTTCTCCTAGTTGAGGGGGGGGGAATTACTGTTCTTCTGGCAAACGGAATGTATCAACAGAGTTCAGTAGCTCTGTTGATTGATCCGTGAGACCTGTTGTAATAACCGCTGAATTCTTGACTTGCTGCAAGGTCAATTCTGAAATTTCAGAAACCTTCTTCATTGATGATTCAACATTTCGAGTCATCTCTAACTGTTGATCAGACAACCCACTAATCTCAGTAACAACTGACTTTGACTGACTGATCGCTTCTTGGATTTCAGTAAATGATTTACCTGTATCCTGAGCCAGCTTAGCTTGTGTTTCAACAGTCTTAGTTTCCTCTTCAAGTGATGCTGTTACCTCGTTCGCTTCACTTTGAATAGACTTAATAACGCCACTAATCTGCTTTGTTGCTTCCGCTGATTTATCGGCAAGACGCTTAATTTCATCCGAGATAACCAAGAAACCACGTCCTTGCTCACCGGCACGTGAGGCTTCAATTGATGCATTCATCGCCAAAATTGTTGTACGTGTTGCAATCTCAGAGATAAGCTGCGAAATAGTTCCAATCTCAAGTAAACGTTCCGACAATGACTTCATCTTCTTGTTGATGACCTGAACCGTCACCCGAATCAACTGCATACCTTCAATATTGTTTGATACAAGCTTACTCCCTTTATCGGTCACTTCATCGACAAGGCTTGATGCCTGCTGAGCAAGAATCGCTTTTTCTGAAATTTCTTTCGCTGCAATTTCAGATCGTTGAACAATCTGAGTTGCAAGTTCAACCTGAGAAGACTGCGTTTCAGCGCCCATCTCCATATCTTCAAAAATTTGAATCAAGCGACGAGATTGCTCCCCAACGTTATTTGCATTTAATTTTGTATCTAACAGTAGATCAGAAAGACACTCGACCATTAAGTTGTATGCATCAGCAATAGAACCAAAGGCATCGGCTGTAACAGGTGCCTTCATGGTCAAATCACCATCAGCTGCTTCACTTACAACTTCCAAGAAGCCAATAAGGTTTTGCTGCGTTTCTTCTCGCTCAGATTCAGCAACAATCGCATCTTTGTAACGCTCAATCATTTCATTAAACAACAGGGTTGTCGCGCCAATCTCATCTTTCGCAGTGATATCTATTACAGAAAAATCACCATTGTTAACCTGCTCAATACCACCGCGTAGCTGTCCGAGAGAAACAATAAGACGATTGTTCCATCGTTTAGCAAAGATAACAAACAAGATAAGCAGAAAAACACAGGTAGCAATTGCTCCGAAAAATATTTTATTTTGATCGGTCAACCGTAATTGCTGGACAACGACATTGGCATACAATTTTTGCAACTGAACGATATTCGTATTAAATTCAGAGATATCTTGGTTCAATTTTGCGTAGGTAGCAAGATTCGAAGTGATGTTACCACCATCAACGAGTTTGTCGGATAACTCCTCTACTTCAACAGCAATATCGGAATAAATTTCATAGGTAATATTCGACACTTTCTTAATTTCGTGACGACCAGACTCGGCCAATTCAAGAAATTCATCCATTTGGTCAGCGATGATCGCAAGTTGATCTAACAACTTTTCAGAACGGATCTCAATTTTTTCGACTTGGCCGCTTAACGCAGCGACTGTCATGTTCCCCTCTAGAATTTGCAGATGGGACATACTGCGCGTTAATTGATGCGTTTTATTGTAAAAATTAATATTTTGTTGCGAATACTGTTGAGCTTGTTGAGTCAAAAAGAGATACGTTGCAACACACAACCCAATGGTGAGAAAAACAAGCAATGATAGCGTTGTTACACTACGACCAGTGATTTTTTTAATACTTAAAATTCTTGCTACTTTTTTTGCCATAATTGAACGGCCTCCCTGATGTCAAAACCGACAGATTTTATAGTGTAAAGAGTGTATGCTCACGAATTACATTGACTAACGCATCTTCATCAAATGGTTTAACTAAGTAACCAACGGCACCAAGACTAAAGGCTTTTTCTTGATGTTGTTTTCCAGAACGTGACGTAATCATCACCACTGGAATATTTTTTAAATTTGCCCGACGCTTAATCTCAGTCAACAATTCATAACCATGCATAATCGGCATTTCAAGGTCACTTAGCACAAGATCAACTTTTTCGTCTTCTAAAACAGATAACGCATCCTGACCATTTATCGCCGTTAAAACATCAACCCCAACAGCTTCAAGGATCAAAGACGCATATTTTCTAACACTAAGTGAATCATCAACAACCAACACACGAGGACGTGAACCTGATGAAATGATAGGCGCAATCACCTCAATTGATCTTTGCTGAGATAGATCTTGATCGACAACCTGCATTAAGCGAGCAGGATTTACAACTAATCGTACTTGACCACCACCCGAAACACTTGTTCCTGAGAAGCATGGCATATCATAAAGCAATTGCCCAAAGGGACGGATAACCGTATCTTCCTGACTTACGATCTCCTCGACCATGAGTGCCAATCGTGAACCGAGAGTACGAACAAAAAGGACACACTGACGAGTCGTGTCGCTAACAGGCAAGTTAAATTTTTGATTCAAATCAACGATGCGATAACTTTCACCTTGACGTATTACATGCTCATCAACAATTTGAAGAGACCCAACCTCTTGAATCTCCTCTATAAGAGATGAAGGTAGAACGAACTGTTGCTTAGCTAAACGAAATTGAATGACATTAATGATAATAAGAGAGAGAGGAATTTGCAGGACAAATTCAGTACCCTGACCTTCTGTTGTTTTAACATCGATGGTGCCATTCAAATCAGAAAGTCGATCAAGGACAACATCCATACCAACGCCACGACCAGAGGTATCATCCACCTCTTGTTTCGTACTAAATCCAGGACGGAAGATCATATCAATATATTGCTGACGATCAACGCTATCGCTATCAGTTATCCAACCAAGGTCCAGTGCTTTCTGTCGAATTGAGTCAAACTTTAAACCACCACCATCATCGGCAATAGTTATTGTAGCGAAGTTACCACGACGAACAGTTGAGATTTTTATCATACCAGCTTCAGGTTTGCCCAATGCAAGGCGCTGATCTGGATCTTCTATGCCATGAGCTACAGCATTACGCAAGACATGCAATAACGGATCAAAAAGGCCATCAATAATGGTACGACCTAGACGAGTTTCACCACCTTCTAACTGTAAATCAATTTGCTTGTTTGCATCACGAGATAGATTTCTAATAGAACGCTTAAACCGCTGATAAAGATGATCAACAGGCAATGTTCTGATTTCAGAAAAACGCTCTTTCATCTCAGTGGTCATACGATCAATTGATTCGACATCAACACTGACTTCACCAAAGAAACGTCGTATAGAGATAACGGCTTCATTAATGTCATTGCTTATCTCTTGCAACTTACGAGAAAAAAGATTTAGTTCATCATAACGATCGAACTCTAACTCTTCAAAATCAGAGATGATCGACTCGCTCCCCTCTTCACTGTTCTCTTCCTCAGGGTTGGTATATTCATAACGATCTGAAAAGCCTGCAACTTCACGAATCAAACGCTCACGCGCGAAGTCGATCTCTTCTTTCATCGTTTCAAAAGAACCTAGTTGTTCGAGTAGGTGGGTCTTTGTTATTGTCATCTCACCGATGATGTTCATCATCTCGTCAATCTTATCGACGCTAACCTTTACATTGTTACTAAATTGCTGGGTAACGCCTGCATCAGCCGATCCTACAGCAACATTGCTATATTCACCTGTTTGTGCTGACTGAAGCATTTGACATGCTTGTAAACCATAAAGAATAGAATTTTTTTCATAGTCAGGAAGGTCGGTCATTTGCAGCAAATTACGCATTGTGTCGAGTGCTGACAACATGGCATCAAGCAGCGCTGGCGTTATCTCAATCGTTTGCGCTTTAAAGCTTTCAAGCAGATTCTCTAACTCGTGAGCAATCTCACTAATAGTGTTGAACTTAAGTAGAGCAGAAGCGCCCTTAAGGGTATGAGCTGAACGAAAAAGTTTATCGACTAACTCAATATTTACAGTTGATGAACCACTCTCTTCAAGTTGAAGCAAACCTGCTTCAAGAATACCTAAATGTTCATCGGCTTCTTCGTAAAATATCTCTTTTGCTGATTCAGGAATCGCCATTATGAAGCCTTCACGCTGTGTTGCTCCAGAAACGTACTCATATCTATCTTGTGACCCGCTGTTTTAATATTGAGATTAGGCAGCGAATCACTTACAAAAGCCATAAGATCTGAGTCACAACGAACAACAACTAAAAAATATGGATTAGGAAAGGTATTATTTCGCCCTTCTAACGCCGCAAGATCAATTACCGGGATAACATCACCACGTAAACTTATTAATCCAGCAACGTACGCAGGCCCATAAGGTAAAAAAGTAATCTCTAGACTTTCTGAAATCTCAACGACATCTTCAATTAAGATATAATACTGACGACCACCAAGGTAAAAACGACAACAAACAGGCTTTACCGTTTCATCTAATGCTTCATTGGTTTGATGAAGCTTCATCATGAATGGCAACGCAAAGTCATTAATCAAATCATCATTACTGTTACTTTCAACGAACTGACCAGTATCACTTTGCTCCGCTGTGTCATCTACCTCATCAGGCTCAGGTTGCCCGTCACGAGCATATTGAAGCAAATCGACAAGCTCTCTATGCCAAATACGAACCTTTTCAGTATCATCTTTTGATAGCGCACCATTTGCGGAATTAAAACCATCGAGAAACTCTTCGAGCACCTTCGCAATAGCACTTGAACGCATACGCTTAACAAGACCAGCGGTTCCTTTAATCGTATGAGCTGCACGTCTCGCTTCTTCAAGAACCTCGGCAGACAAATCAATATCATCCTCTGCCAAGATCAAGTTATGAATTAGAGTTAAACCCTCTTCCGTTTCTTCAATAAATATAGGGAGCAAGCTGTCCTGAAGACCTGCCATTTAATCATCCTTCATTACAGGGTAAACTTATTTAATCGTTGCCAATCCAGATTGATAAAGAACCTGACATGCACAACGAACAGCACTCTCTTCAAGTGAACTCTCCTGACAAACATCTTGCAATGTTCGCGCACCATCGAGAAGCAACATAAGGCTTTGTTCATCATCTTCAAGAGCCCCCTCTTGCGCGGCTTCGGCACATTGTGGCATACGAGTAATAACCAATGAGTCATCGAGGAAAGTGGAAGTCAAACGTTGCCCTCGAACACCTTTTAGCAACACAGTGTACATCGGCAACCGCGACCTAATATCTTCGAGGTTAAAGGGTAAATCATCTTTCTCCAAGAAGAAATTACCCGTATGTGTTGACAACGCTGTATCCAGAGCATCTTGCGCATGCTGCTGCAAGTAAAACATCAAATTTTCATCAGAAATAACCCCTTGATCAACAAGAGCCCTACCAACTGGGATATTTTTGGATCGCGCTTCTTCTACCACTTTTTGCAAGCTATGCTGATCACAATCAAAACGATTATCTTGGCAAATAAGGTCAGTCAAAAATTTATGTTTCCCTTTTTGACTGGCCGTTGCGAAAACAAATTTGCCCGATTCTATGAAAACTTCGGCAAAGGTATCATCAGAGAAAATGGATAAACGCCCTGTTTGACGAGTTGAAGCACAAAAACAAAGTGCCTCAGGTAACGACATGCGGGTTAAATCACCTGTCATTATCAAGGTTTGATGTTTTACCAATCCAGTCTCACGCAAGGTGTCAGCCATCACGTTTTTCATCAAAACAGGAAAATCTTTTTGGAAATATTTACGTACGACCTTGTCAAAACGATCATTAATCGAATCAAGAAATTGATCAACGTTATCAATAGAAGCCAAAGAACCAGAAGATGTCGCACTCGACTCAGAAACACCAACTACAGACTCTTCAACGGCGGGTTTCATGACCTCATTAATTTTTTCAATCAAATCTTCAGGTTCAAAAGGTTTTGTAAAGAAATGGACAATACCAAAACTTTCCTCAAATGCCTGCCCCACAACCTCACTTTTTGACGAGATAAGGATAATAGGAATATCTTTTAAATTATCATCTTCACGAAGAGCCTTACAAAACATATGGCCATTCATACGGGGCATAACAAAATCTACAAGTACGGCGGCAGGAACGTGTTCTTTGGCGAGAACAAGGCCTTGCTCACCATCTTCAGCACTAATGACTTCGTAACCATTTTGCGACAGAACAAGTTCAACCAATCGTCTTACGGTTGGTGAATCATCGACTACTAGGATTTTATTATTCACTATCGACATTTTAATACCTCACCTAATGTGTATGTTCAATCAACTACTGGCGCAAAATATCCATCGCTTTAGCCAGAGAAACTTTCATGCGATCAAACGCATCAGCAAGCGACTTGATTTCATCGTTAGTCTTGACATCAAATTCACACTCAATTCTGCCACGGCTGATCTCTTCGGCAACTTCAACAATATGCTCAATTGGCTTAACAACACTGCTGACAACAAAGCGGTCAACAGCAAAGAGGACGAGTAAGAAGAAAACACTAAAGGCTCCTGAGAAGTAAGCAATTCTCTTCATAGCCTCTTGCTGGATAACTGCGATAGGAACGTAAATAAAACGTGCACCAACAACATCACCTTCTAAATAGCCATAACCTGAACGTGTACCATATTCTTCTACTTGGCTAGGGTGTGCGACATCGGGAGTATCATGGCAACTAATGCAGTCAGAACCAGCTACCAAAGGTTTTGCTACAGCGTAAAACTCAACACCATCTCGCTTGGCAAATCCTTTCCAAGTCTCATATTCACCCTCTTCAAAAGCACTAATGACTTGATCTTCTAATTCGTCAGAAAGACTTTCAGGATTTAATGGGTTTGGTGAGGCAAAGCGAAAAATATATTCGGGATAATCTTCCTGAATGTAGCGGGCAACTTCAGTCAGCATTAAAACACCAACACCACCTTCAGGAAAGTATGCATCGGCAGGGACAAGTTCTTCAGCTTTTGGTCGGATGACATTATGCAAATAACGAGCTGAGTTCGACATAACAGAAGCAAAAAGATCTGTCTTTTGTTGTGCCTCACGAACAACATCACGTTTCAAGAAATAACCACCACCCGCAACGACTAAAGCGAGAGATATCACATAAACCATTGCTAGCATGACAACAATTCGCTTCCGAATTGACATATTTTTGAACATATTGCCCTCCGACTATTTTATATAATTTAATAAATGTATCAGGATATCTCTTCTATTTATGTTTTAAAATAAATTCTGTTTTTACGTTTTCAGGTAGATCAATAAGCAGCTTATCAAGCAAGTCATTGTAGCTATTAGAATCCATCTCTTGCCCCTGAACATAACCAAGTGCTTTGATATAATTTTCCATCATCACAACCCCTAAAGGGCCAACAATATCTACGTAGTGATTAATCATTATGGAAATATTTTGAGATGAAACAAAACGACCAGATGAGATCACCGATGATTCGACTTCTGATGAATGGGTAGAGGATGACGATTCAGACTCTAACCCAATTAGTTGGTCTGTGATCGGTTGCGGCAAGCGCTTACGTGGTTTGAACCCCTGAATAAAATTTGCTTCCAACAACGTCTTGCCACTGATTGCCTTAATAGTTTCTTCAGGAGAAAGAAGTCCCAACTTAATAAACACTGCTTCACCATCTTCGATAGCTATCTTGCAGAGATGAGGAAGATCTGCAAATTTCAGTGCAAGTTGGCCCGTGCCTTCCATTGCATAACGTTTAAATACAGAAGCGATATCCACTAAGCGCCTCCAAGGTATTTCTTAACAGCGAGTAAAATTTCTACCGGTTCATATGGTTTGGTAATGTACTCATCAGCACCCTGCTTTTTCCCCCAAAACTTATCGCTATCACCCGATTTAGATGTTGTCAATATGATTGGGATATCCTTAAAAGCTGGATCACGTTTCAATGAACGGCATACTTGGAAGCCATTCTTATTTGGCATAATGACATCAAGTATAATGAGATCAAAAGGCTCTGCTTTTGCTTTTGCCTCTGCTTCCTTACCATCTACTGCTGTAACAATGTCATGACCTGTACCGTTAAGAGCGCTCAACAAGAACGCCATCTCTGTTTTACTATCATCTGCTACTAAAATTTTAGCCATAATATCTCCCATAAATGTGTTGAGCCTGTGTCAACTCAAAGTAATGTAAGCAAAGAGTAGACCAACTTAAATATATTTATTCATTAAACGAATAATAAGAATAGAACCGAGTGTATACCGAACAATTACTGTCGAACCCTTTTACAGAACAAGACACCACTAGGCGAAATAACGTAAAAGGTAGCGTTAACACTGCGTAAGACTATACAGAAGTTAACGACCTGAAAATACTTGCTTTAATAGTTCAGTTGTGCGCGCAGCAGGGTTGTTTCGAATTTTAACTTCTTCTTCAGCCAACAACGTGAACAATCCGTCCTGAGTTTTATTGGCTAGATAACTTTCAAGATCAAAACTCGTTTTTTTAACCAAGGGTAGTCCATTATAAGTTGAGATGAGTTGATTATAGAGACCATAAACACCAACCTCTTCCATTTTACTTCGAACAACAGGTTTAAACTTCTGTTGAAGTGTTGATGATGTTTTTGAACGAAAATAATCTGTAGCAGCAGTATCAGAACCTTTCAGAATACCCATTGCATCGGTGAGGGTCATCCCTTTGACCGCTGAAATGAATACTGGCTTTGCTTCAGCTGCGGCAGACTCAGCCGCCCGGTTCATCTTCACCTCAAATTGATCAACCTGAGCTCCGAACCCAACCTTACGTAAGGTGTCCGTCACCCCATCTAACGACTCGGGCAGATGAATCCTGATCTGGCTGTTCGCAAGAAATCCGTCTGGCGTTGATGCCGTTTTCGATGCTCTTGCGCTGCCAATCTCCAAAGCTTGACGTAATCCTGAGGCAATAGTCGATTCGTCAAGTTGGTTAGATGATGTTGCCGTACTTAAAGAACTTAAAATAGCACCAACATTTGAATTGTTTTGCATATCAATGCAAGAACAAAGAGATACAAGGCTTGATAGCACAAAAAAATGACAGCATAACTTAAAATGAACTGACATAAAGAAACCTCCCATAATAAAAAAACAGTGAGTGTCCAGAGACCTCAAAATATTGGATTAAAAATTAGACCGTATCGGGAAACCATTGTCATCAAAAAGCCACCCATCAAAAGCAAAATAAAACGAATGGCTTACGTTACGAAAGAACCACTGATTTTGGTGGTTAAAACCAATGACCCGACTCATTGTTGCAAAATCTAACTGCCAACCCGCCTTACCTTTTTGAAAAAAATATGGCGCACTCTGACGACACTCCACTGGAAACCGAACCACCGCCAATGCGCCATGTTCAAATACCAGAGCTTGAGGTAATGCTTTTTCAAGATCGCGCAGTTCAGTATTCTGCTGACCAATCGTTACCTGCCAATTGGAAAGAAAACGGCGAGTTGAAGGGGTGTACAAGGTTAGATTGGGATCTTTAATATGATGCATTAGCACACGGCGATACATCTCTAGTGACTTAAGCGGTGTCGAGCATGGAACAAAATCGAACCGTGCAGCAACATCGTTTACATCCAAAAATTCAGCATCGAGCGGTTCATTGATTGCAATCGAACTGCGTGCCCCACCGCCACCAGAATAATTCAACGGTACCAACGACTTTCTTTTCATTGCTGCCGCTGGAGCCTGTGAAACAAGCAATTCCAGTATCGCTTCAATACCGTCGCCCACTCTGTTATGAAGAAAAAATGGTGCCATCTGCTCTCGCTCAAAACGAGCAATAATGACATCGGTAAGAAAAGGTTCAAGTCCATAACCAACTTCGATTTTGACCTGCTTTCCTTTAGGGTCAACGACAAACAACAAGCCTCTCTCGTCACCTGTTTGAGATCCTAGCATTTCCCTTTCAAAGAGAAAGTGAGCTGTGTCATCAATATTATCTGCTTTCTGTTTGAGAATATAAACCTGTAATTCAATATTGTTGTTTTTAAGTAATGATTGAGCAAAAGAATCTATCCTCGTTTTTGATTGCACATCAAGTAAATGAGCAGGATCATCAACAATAGCTGGTGTACCTCGTTCCACCTGTCTACATGACAGCAATAGTGACACTGACAAACTTATTATTATAAAAGACAAAACTAGACGCACAGGGGTCACCATTAATTGATAAACAAAACAAACTCATTTCTATAATGCTGCGATCACTTTGTCGATTTCATCAATACGTTTTGGATTCGAGGGATGAGAGCTTAAAAAACCACCACTTGAACCGTGTAAGCGTTCTAGGGTTTCAATTGCCCTTCTCATTGCACGAGGATCCTTCTTTAACGAGGCAAGCATTGTAACTGAGTAGTGATCGGCTTCCAATTCATCTGATTGTGAAAAATGAGCCTGAATAGCTTTTTGACCAATCTGCCCCAATTGAGACGAAGTTAGCGAAGAGATTGTGCCATTAACTGCCGCAGCGGCCTTGAAAGCCGTATCTGCAAGAATGCTTTCACGCATCTGCTTATAGCTGTGCTTTAACTTAACATGGCCAATTTCATGGGCGATAACAGCCAAAACCTGATCATCAGGCATGACATCTAAAATTCCCGAATAGACACGAACAGTACCGTCAGCCATAGCAAAGGCATTCACATCATCTGCCAAATAAACTTTAAAGTTTAATGTTAAACCATCATAGTTTTGCAACCCCTGCGTCATGCGATGCAATCGAACAGCGTAAGGGTTAGACGAACTAGCGACAGGTGTTTGTTTATCCAGTTCAACCGCAGCGAGAGTCGCTGTCTGTTGAACACTTTGTTCTGATAGTGTTGTCGCCTGATAGACTCCACCACCAACAGCGAGAGCTCTCTGAGTGTCAAAACTGCCATCGGCTGCACAACCATTTAAAAATATTGATATCACGAGTAAAACAGGAAAATAGAAAAAATATTTCATAGCGATCTCCATAAATAATTGTTTCATAGTAAAGATGTTCAGATTCTAACAAAAAAAAGACAGGGTGTGTTTCAATTTAATGCTTAAAAAAAAACGGGAAGTTAACAATTAAGTTAACTTCCCGTGAAATTTCGTTATTTTGGTCGGGGCGAGAGGATTTGAACCTCCGACCCCGTGCACCCCATGCACGTGCGCTACCAGGCTGCGCTACGCCCCGACAAACAACGATGCGGATTGTCTAGTATTTACCTATTGAAGTCAAGGGAATTATCTCACCCTTGACGTTTGTCGATAACTCTTTTTGCCTTACCCTCATGACGGGTAATGGTTGATGGTTCAACCAGCTTTATACGTGCACCAACACCAAGGGTAGACAACAATTTTTTCTCAAGCTTATCAACAAAGGCACGCTGCTTTTTCATTTCGTCGAAGAAAATTCGCTCATTGACTTCAACTTGAACTTCGAGAGTGTCCATCGTTCCAGTACGTTCGACAACCAATTGATAATGCGGCTCGCAACCTTCGACCTGAAACAACACCTCTTCAATTTGTGTTGGGAAGACATTAACCCCTTTGATAATAAGCATATCATCGGAGCGGCCCATAGTTTTCAACATTCGAACATGGGTCCGGCCACAAGCACAGGTTTCGTAATCGAGGCGAGTAATATCACGAGTACGGTAGCGAATAATAGGAAATGCTTCCTTGGTGATACTGGTCAAGACCAACTCACCGACAGAACCGCGTGGTAACACCTCGCCTGTTTCTGGATCGATAATTTCGGCGATAAAATGATCTTCGAAAATATGCATGCCGCATTGATGCTGACACTCACCAGCAACACCGGGTCCCATCACTTCCGATAAGCCATAATTATCTGTCGCAACAACACCAAGGCGTGACTCAATTTCACGCCGCATCTCTTCACTCCACGGTTCACCACCAAACAGACCAACCTTTAGTGATAAACGATGAGGATCAATGCCCTGCTTCTCCATGCGATCAGCAAGCGTTAAGGCATATGAAGGGGTACAGACTAAAGCACTGGAGAGATAGTCTTGCATGATCATAATCTGTTTATCTGTATTACCACTGGAGATCGGAATCACAGAGGCGCCGATCTCTTCAGCACCGTAGTGGAGACCAAAGGCACCGGTAAACAAACCATAACCAAAGGCGATATGAACAATATCATCAGGGGTCACACCGGCAGCAGTCATAAAACGCGCGGCGAGCTGTGTCCATGTATTGAGATCATTGCGCGTATAGCCAACAACGGTGGGCTTACCCGTGGTTCCAGAAGAGGAGTGAATCCGTACCACATCGCGCATCGGCACTGCAAACATGCCATAGGGATAGTTTAAACGCAGGTCCTCTTTAGTGGTAAAAGGTAGCTTAGCCAAATCATCGAGAGACTGAACATCACTCGGTGAAATCTGTAGTGCTGAAAACTTATTCTGATAACACGGGACATGGTCATTGACCTGCTCTAACGTTTTCTGTAACCGTTGCAATTGGAGTGCTTCCAATTGCTCACGAGGCATACATTCATTATCGCGATCCCAAATCGTTGTCGTAGGTGATGGTTTCATTGATCCGCTTCCGCAACAGCAGGTTACATTCCGTAAACCCGCTCCCCTTCAAGAACATTGATATTGTTTTGAGTTAAAATGTCGATTGCCGCCTCAGGATCATCAAACCTAAAAATGATCACCGCATTACCACCACAGCGCTCAACAAAAGCGTACATATACTCAACATTGACAGTACCTGTATCGAGAATAGTCAAAATACTCGCTAATCCCGCAGGGTGGTCAGGAACTTCAACGGCGACCACAACCGTTTTATTTACGGTGAAGCCACGCTCCTTTAAGGCATCTTTGGCAAGATCAGTCTTATCGACAATTAAACGTAAAATACCAAAGTCTGAAGTGTCAGCAAGGGACAATGCACGAATATTGACATTGTTATCACCGAGAGCTTGAGTCACTTCTGCTAAACGACCTGATTTGTTTTCGATAAAAATTGAAATTTGTTCTACTTTCATCGTTTCCCCCAAGAATATTAGATCAAATAATAACGGCTAACGACGATCAATCACACGTTGCGCCTTACCCTCACTGCGAGTGATAGTTTTCGGCTCAACAAGGCGAATTTTACACGTGATGCCAAGAAGATCTTTAATCTGCTTTCTGATCTCATTGTTGAGTGCCTGCATCACTTTAATCTCATCAGAAAAGACGTGCTCGTTGACCTCCACCTGAACCTCTAGGGTATCAAGATTACCATCACGATCGACAATCAACTGATAATGTGGCTCAACGCCATCAATATTGCACAATACACTCTCAATTTGCGATGGGAACACATTGACACCACGAATAATCAACATATCGTCGGTACGGCCACTCAAACGTTCCAGCCGTACGTGAGTTCGACCACAAATACACGGCTCAGGCATGATGCGGGTGATGTCACGAGTGCGATAACGGATCATCGGAATCCCCTCTTTAGTGATGGTGGTGATAACCAACTCTCCTTTTTCACCATAAGGCAACACCTCACCCGTCGCGGGATCAATAATCTCTGGGATAAAATGATCTTCCCAAATATGCAAACCATTTTGAGCTTCAATACACTCGATACCCACACCAGGTCCAAGAATCTCCGACAGGCCATAAATATCAATAGCCTTAATGCCAAGCTTAGCTTCGATCTCAGCACGCATGGCTTCACTCCATGGTTCAGCACCAAGAATACCAACACGCAGCTTTAGCTCATTCGGGTCAATTCCCTCTTCGGCTAAAGCTTCAGCAAGATAAAGGCTGTAGGAAGGGGTACAGGTGATAACCGTTGAACCAAAGTCCTTCATGATCAACATCTGCTTTTGCGTGTTGCCACCCGACATTGGAATCACTGAAGCACCAAGACGCTCAGCACCATAATGCGCACCGAGTCCACCAGTGAATAGCCCATAACCATACGAATTATGGATCACATCGGTACTGGTTGCTCCCGCAGCCGCAAAGGATCGGGCCATCAGCTCAGACCAGATATCAATATCCCGCTTGGTGTAACCAACAACAGTTGGCTTACCTGTTGTACCTGACGAGGCATGAATGCGAACGATTTGATCCAACGGCACGGCAAAAAGTCCATAAGGATAGTTGTCGCGCATGTCTTGTTTGTAAGTAAAGGGGATCTTATGCAAGTCATCAAGGCAGCGAATATCTGCTGGTGTCAGTCCCGCCTTTTTAAAACTTTCTTGATAAAACGGAACCGTTGCGTAAACCCGTTCAAGTGTTTGCTTTAAACGCTTAAACTGCAAGGCTTCAATCGCCTCACGTGGCAATGTTTCGAAGTCGTCATTCCAAATCATTAAACACCCCTTTTACCTAAACAATTAACTATTGAGCACGCCCCAACTCAAAGGCTTTGATATTTTCAGCCAAAAACTTGCTCGGAACCATTTTCGTTAATGCTTGCTGCCAGAGTTCTTCCTCAATATCGAGCATATTCGATAACGCACCAAGCAACACCGTGTTAACGGTGCGAGGGTTTCCAGCTTTAATAGCAAGATCGAGACCATCAACAACGAGACTTTCATCCACAGCATCAACAATCAGATCTTCAAGCTGTTCAGGATAGCGTTCCAAACCTGTAGCAACGGCAGGAGGCATAATACGTAGTCGATTAACGACGATCTTGCCATTAGATTTCAATAGCGGTAGATAGCGGTAGGTTTCAAGTAGCTCAAAACCAAAAAGGATATCAGCTTCCCCCTCAGGGATGATTGGAGAATTAACCTTCTCGCCAAAGCGAACGTGAGATGTAACACTTCCGCCCCGTTGTGACATGCCATGAATTTCATTTTTCTTCACATCATATCCAGCAAGCATTAACACTTCCGACAAGACCTCGCTTGCCAAAAGAATCCCCTGCCCACCAACACCTGCTAAAAGAACATTCGTTACACTAGCCATTTTTCACCTCACTACCAACCAATTTATAGGCATCAAATTTACACAGTTGATCGCAGATTGTACAACCAACACACAGCAATTCGTTAACAACCGCTTTGCCGCGCTCACCTTCATCAGGCTGCCATTCAATCGCTGGGCAACCAATCTTTAGGCATGCTTTACAGCCGGTACATTTATCTGGATCAATTTCGAGAGGTGTCTTGCGTTGACCGACATCACGCTTAATCAAGATACACGGTGCTTCGGTGATCACAACAGAGGTCGCTTCACGCTCCATCTCCTCTTTGATTGCATCACGTGTGGCATCAAGATCCCAAGGGTTCACCTTACGGACATGTTCAACACCAACGCTGCGGCAAAGTAACTCTAAGTCAACTTTTTTACTAACTTGACCATCGAGAGTAAAGCCCGAAGAAGGGTTCTCTTGACGACCTGTCATAGCAGTAATACTGTTGTCAAGAATGATTAAGGTTGCTGTTGAGTTGTTATAAACCATATCCATCAAACCATTAATACCGGTATGAAGGAAGGTTGAATCACCAATAACACCAACAACTTTTTGCTTATCTGGGCCAGTAAGAACCTTGTTCAATCCTGTAGCGTTACCGACGCTTGCGCCCATACAAATACAAGTATCCATAGCAGATAATGGCGGCATGAAACCAAGGGTATAGCAGCCAATATCTCCCGTAACAAAAGCCTTAAGACGCTTCAGTGTGTAGAACACGCCACGATGTGGACAACCAGGGCACATGTTTGGTGGACGGTTTGGCAATTCGATTTTTGTGTCGTGAGCCGACTTGATTTGCTCACCCGTAATCGCGCTTAGAACACGCCCCGGGGTTAATTCACCACAAATTGGTAAACGGTCTTTACCGATAACATCGATCCCCATAGCTTTTACCTGATCTTCGATAAATGGCTCAAGTTCTTCGATGACATAAAGAGTTTTAAATCGTGCAGCAAATTCGCGGATTAAAGAGGTTGGCAAAGGGTAAACGAGGCCAAGTTTCAAGACCGACGCATCAGGCAATGCCTCACGCGCATATTGATACGACACACCACCGGTAATAACACCCACCTCTGAACTACGCTCTTCAACGCGGTTAAACGGTTGAGTTGCTGACCATTCTGCCATTTCAATCAATGAAGCTTCAACAACATGGTGACGCTGACGAGCATTACCTGGCAACATAACAAACTTTGCTGGATCACTCGCAAGGCTTGGTTCGGGAAGATCAGTAACAGGCTCACCCGACTCTACAATGGACTTAGAGTGAGAGATACGAGTTGTTGTGCGAAGGAAAATCGGTGTATCGAACTTTTCACTTACTTCAAAAGCAAGACGGGTAAAGTCGAGAGCCTCTTGACTATCTGCCGGCTCAAACATTGGCATTTTCGCAGCCCGAGCATAATGGCGACTATCTTGCTCATTTTGTGATGAATGCAACTCTGGATCATCGGCAACAGCCAAAACTAAACCCGCACGAACACCGGTGTATGAAAGAGTAAACAACGGATCGGCGGCAACATTAACACCAACATGCTTCATTGTGACCAAACTACGGGCACCACCAAAACAGGCACCAATACCAACCTCAAGAGCCACTTTTTCATTTGGCGCCCACGATGAATCGATACTACTGTAATTGCGTGTGTTTTCTAAAATTTCAGTACTTGGTGTACCGGGGTATGCTACTGCGACCTTAACCCCTGCCTCAAAAGCTCCACGAGCAATGGCTTCATTACCCGACAATATCTCTTTACTCATCAATACCTCTCAATATTTAAGTGCGTTATGATCTATATCGTTATAAGTCATTTAAATTAGCGAACAGAGTATACAGCCTAATCGATAACTATAGTGAAGCGATCTTCTCTTGTCAATTTATGCAAAAAACCTTTTTATAAATAATTTGTTCCATAAACAAGATTCGGGTTGATGACTTTATCAAATTTGACAAATCATCAACCCGAATATAGTTAGCCTTACCTCTTTGTAACAAAAGTGGAACGGCTTAAACCTACAACAAACAATGGTGTCGTTATTTTTTACCTAAAAGAGCACGCGCAACACTGTGAGTATGGTCACCAATCTTTTCACAGTTATGCAACATATCAATAAAGATCAAACCCGGAGTCACTGAACATTCTCCAGTATTTAAACGGGAGATATGATTGAGACGTAAACTCTCTTCTAAATCATCAATTTGATTCTCCATAAATTGTGCTTTTTCTTGGATGCTCACATCTTGACGCTCTAGAGCAGATTGAATAAATGACAAGAATTCACGTGTCTTTCCGGCGAGGTCTTCAAATTCGACATTGGCCATATCTGAAAACTTCACCTTTTGATCAATCTTGCGTTCACCAAGCTCCCACAAGTTCTCGCAATAATCGCCAACCTTCTCAAGGTCGTTAACCATATGCATCAATGAAGAGATCTCTTTTGACAACTCTTGAGAGATAGGCCGCTGGGAAACGGCAACCAGAAAATCGAGAATTTCACGCTGTAAAAGATCAATTAAATCCTCTTTTTTCCTTAACCCTTCGAGCAGCTTCGTATCTTTGTTTTTAATAAACGTCAGCGTGTCATCTAAGCATTCAACACACAACAGCGCCATACGATTGGTTTCAGAACGAGCTTGGCTTAATGCTAAAGGTGGTGTGTTCAACACGCGACTATCAATAAACTTCAAGTGATAGTCAATCTCAACATCATCACCAGGGATCATGCGAGTCGAAAGCTTAGCTAAAATACCAATAATCGGTAAGAAAATAATGACATTGAGAATATTGAACAGCGTATGGGTATTCGCTATATGTCGAGCAATATAGGGTTTATCACCGATGGCAGCACCGAGCGACGTTGCTTGCTGCTGGGTCGTCACAATAAAATCGGGGTCGCCGGGGGTCAGCCAGGAGATAAATTCAATAAAATAAGGGAAGAAGATCAGCATGTACGCCACACCGAGGAAGTTAAACAAAAAGTGAGATAAAGCTGTGCGACGTGCGGCGATATTGGTACCAATTGCAGCAAGGTTGGCGGTAATAGTTGTACCGATATTTTCACCGAGGATAAGAGCCATACTACCCTCAAAAGAGAGTAAACCACTTGAGGCCAAAGCCAAAGTGATACCGATCGTTGCACTACTACTCTGAACAATAACAGTTAATATCGCACCGACTGCTACGGCTAACAGGGGATTATCACCAACCAAGGTAAAGATGTGACGGAATTCGCTACTCGCCTTAACGGGATCAAAAGCATGCTTCATAACCGACAAGCCATAGAACAAAATGCCAAAGCCGAGAATAATTTCGCCAATATAAACGAAATCTTTACGCTTTGAAAACAGCTTGAGTCCAACCCCAACACCAATGGCAGGCAAAGCAAACTTGGTTATTTTGAAAGCAATCAACTGCGCGGTTACCGTGGTACCAACATTGGCCCCCAGTACGACCCCAATCGCTTGAATCAACGACATGAGACCAGCATTGACAAAGCCAACGACCATAACCGTTGTTGCACTTGACGATTGGATAATTGCTGTAACAGCCAAACCGACAAAAGCAGCCACGTAACGATTATTCGTTAGGGCTGCAAGAATCTTACGCATCCGGTCACCGGCAACCTTTTGCAGTCCTTCTGACATGATTTTCATGCCAAACAGGAACAAACCAAGACCACCCATCAATCCAAATATCAGTTTCTGGCTTAATAGAACCGACATATCCGACCTCCCAGAGGATGCCCATCGTCATTTAACGATAAGCGGTGGCATAAAACCACCTGTATTTTGTGTAATTGTAGCTACTATCTACCTAAAACCCTGCATCATATCTGAGCGGTAAGAGCACCCTGTAAGATTTAGGTTAAAAACGAAGCGAATATAGCTGAGCCTGTTTGATTTTACAATAACAAAACAGACTCTAGTTCCGACTATTTACCACGACAAATGAAGCACGGATATTTATGTCAAAAACAGGGAGAAAGTTCTCTCAAAAGAGTAGGATCACGGAACAAAAAATCTATGCCGAGGCACCCTTAATATAATCAGCAAGGGTCCTTAATGATTCAAGGGCTTCGCGACCAGATTGTTCACCACCAATACGAACATCGTAGTGCTTCTGAATCGCAACGACAATCTCAACGGCATCGAGAGAATCAAGGCCCAACGCGGAATCGGGACCGATAAGAGCACTGTCTGGATCAACCTTTTCGGGGATATCTTCATAAATATGACAGGCTTCAGTAATGACATTTTGTAGTTCTTTATAAATAGGATCTTGGTCCATGTGCTTACAGGCTCCTTCAATAAATTATACTTATTTTAAATGGCGCAATTTTCGCCATGAAATAAAAACACAGAGGAAAAAGCAGATCAACAAGCTCAAAAGCTGCGGCACGATATCGTGTAATGTGCCCCCTCGCAAGAGTAAAATCTGAAAAGCCTCTAAACCCCACCCCAGCGGTGAAACAACACTGAGCGATTGCATGAGAGTTGGCATCATATAAACAGGAACCATAATACCGCCAAGTGCTGCTGAAATGACAATGGCAACAGCGGCAGTCATAATCGCCTGTTGAGGACTACGGGCAACGATCCCTAAAAGCAAACCAAAACCACATGCAGCCAATCCAGAACAAAATGCAACAATAAAGTATGACAAACCCTGACCGTTAAGTTGCAGGGTATCGGTTCCTAATAATGGCAGAATATAAAAACCGATCATCAACATCAAACTAAATTGCACCATATTTAAGGCTAAATAGGCAAATAAACGACCAAGTAAAACGCCAAAATGTTGCCCCGGAATCAAAAGTAAGCGGGTAAATACACCCTGACTACGCTCCTGCAAAATAACCCCAGACAATGGCAAGATAATAAAAAAGATCCCAAAGAGTGACCATGCCGGAATATTGTGCTGAATTGACGTGGGGGTAATCACCACCGCTTTAGCATTAATTTGCACCGCTTGAAGTAAGTGACTCTCTTGTTCTGGGAACTGAATTGCAAACGGTTTCTGTGCCAGCACTTGTCCGAACATTGGCCCAAGTTCAGTGCTAACATAACGTTCAATTTGCTTAGGTAGTAACGTTTGAAATGATGCCATTTTAAGTTTAAGGGTTTCTTGAGACACCAACTGAGTGAGCACACCACGAATTCCAGCCTGTAAACCACCCTGAACAGCGGGATCAAAAAAATACTGCGCTGAAACGGTTGTAAGTGGTGCCGCTAATGGCTCAGCGCGCAACGATGCCTTCACTTGTTCATCAACGGCTCTCTTTAATTGTTCCGACATCCCAGCACTGAGATAGACCCCTGCCTGCCATACACCAGTACTCACGCTCTGTTTCACCTGCTCAAAACTCATCTTTTCATCGAAAACACTGAGTTCAAAACTACCCGTTTCATTCAACTGTTCAATAATGGCTTGACCAATAGAGCCTTGGTCGTGATCAACCAAAACCATTTTTATGGTGGTCGCACCGCTGACCTTTAAAATATTATCCTGCACTAAGCAGACAATGAGAACCAATGCAACAGGCATAATAAAAAGAACAGCCAGTCCGCCGCGATCACGACGCAACAGGTGCAACTCCTTGACGAACACAGCCAACAGTTGATTAAAAAAATTGATAAAAGGTGAAGGTCTCATTTAATCTCGCAATTGGTTGCCAGTGAGTTTCAAAAAAAGCTCTTCAAGGTGAGAGCACTCATGATCAGTAAGAATCGAGGCAACCTCCCCCTGTGTCACAACTTCACCAGCATCAACAATAATGACACGTGAACACAGCTGTTGCACCTCTTCCATGTAATGAGTGGTATAAACCATTGTCATTCCATTACGATTTAACTGGCGCAAATTACTTAAGATTTGATGGCGAGATTGGGCATCAATACCAACGGTCGGTTCATCGAGGAAAAGCAGGTCGGGTTGATGGAGAATACCCGCAGCCAGATTAGCACGACGCTTCATTCCCCCTGAGAAGGTATCGATGGTTCGATCTAAAACATCTGTTAAGGCAACAAACTCACTGCACTCTTGAATACGTTGCTTCAACGGTGCTCCATGCACACCATATAAGCGCCCCCAAAAGGTTAAATTCTCGCGCAAAGTGAGAGTTGAATAGAGTGCGAGATCTTGAGGAACAACCCCCAAACTGTGGCGTATCCCTTGCGGTGAAGTGACCGCATCGTGACCATCAATGGTGATCTGCCCTGAATCAGGGCGAATGAGAGTTGAAAGCATGGAGATAGTCGTCGTTTTCCCCGCACCATTCGGGCCGAGTAAGCCAACAAATTCCCCACGGTGTAGTTCTAAATCGAACGATTTAACCGCAGGCTGAGCCATGCCAGCATAACGCTTCGTAAGAGCTTGTGCATTCAATAACAGCTGATCACTCAAGAGGCTACCACGCGCTTACTTGTTTTAAGGTCACGCTCAAGTTGACGGCCAAGTTGACGAAGTTCACGGAAGAACTGCTCTTCATCGTCGGCATTTTTCTCCACAATCTGTGCCAGCCCATCAAATGTTACTTCACCACGGCCTTTACAGCATCGCGTTGCTTGTAGAGCAAATTCGCGCCATTGATCACCGATAAGTGTCAACCGTTGGGCCAGTTGTTCAAATTGAGGTTCATCAAAGAGGGTTGCCGCTTCCTGTAAAAATGCGGAATAAATAAAGCGGAAGCCCGCCCCACCTGTACCGATCTCCTCTTGCATGCGAATCAACTGTGCCAAGCATGATAGCGAACGGCGTTTACCATATTTTTTTTGCCAGCCACGCATGCTTTTCGCCATAAAGCGCATTCCGCGGACACCACCAATTGGAACGGGAGCCAGCATATCGCGACAGACGGTTTTAATTCCACGTAGCGCGGGCTGACGCAAGTCAGTGATCTGGGGGGTGTCAAGGGTGTAGCAACGGCCCTTTGGAGCCAAGGCCCCTTGAGCAAAACGAGCATTCAGCAAATCTTCCCGATCACACCAAACGAGTTCGGGCATCACAGGGTCGCTTATCAAATAGCGCTCCCCCTCTTTAGCGACAACAATCAGGTTGTGCGCATTAAAGTGGAACCGCAATGCTGGTGGAATGTACGGTAGCCAGAATACACTGGTCTGCAAACCAACAACGCCCCCCTGTTCAAGCATCGCATCAAGTTCGACCATTGATTGCTCTTTGTCACGATACTTTTTTTGCTTTACGCTACATTGTAAACTTTTTGTCAAACGACTAAAGATACCACCGGGCCGGCAACGATAGGTCATTAAAGGAAAGCCATTCAATTTGACAAAAGGCACATAACCAAAAAACAAACCACCACCAATGCCAAACACCATCGCTTCAGATAATGATAATCCTGTCTGACGAAGCAAGCTCGCTGCTGCTCCAGTTTCACAATGGGCTGATTGTTGATGGGGGAATTCTTGATCTGTCACGCCGTGTACTCTCCGTTCATATTTTCAAGGGACTAAAGTGAGTTTGTTGTCTCGTTAGCATCCGTCGGCAAACAATCCGTTTCTGGCAAAGAGGATAACTGCTCGGCACGAATACCAAACAACTTGGCATAGGTACAGCGATCAGCATCCGAAAGCTTAGAAAATGGACCGGGTTTTAGATGTCGCCATACTCGCCATGACGAAATCCCAGAATAGCTTGCCAGTAGCGGACGATCCATTTGGGCGCGGACCATGTAATAGGCTAAAACACTCACCTTACCTAATTTGATGTTTTCACGTACTTCGTCAAGTTGCTCTTTAATGTCTTCCCAGGCAATGCGGTTGGCTTCGTTAACGGGATCCCAACCTGATGTCGTCGTCAGACAGTAGTGGCCCTGTTCATCAACCGCATAGGCCACGACCTTGTTTTCTTCCAACACACCAACGTCCTGCGGTACATCCTTCTCACGCATGATCACACTCCTGACGCGATAAACGGATCAAACTAAATTGATCATTAGCAGTGCATTTAAGTGAACTAACGGAGTTAAAGGTATTGACCTCAACGCTCTCTCGAGATGGTTGACGAGCAATGCCATAGCACTCTTGATTACGCAGCATAAGGGCTGCTACAGCCAAGTCGAACCCTTGCCCAACAGGTAGACTGCCATAACACGGGGTGCAGTTATACACGGGCTGCGGTGTCGATAATTGTGCGTATATTTCACCATAGCTACGATGTCCGTCAGCTCCGATCAATAACAAATCACTATCAATTTTGACAGCACTTTGATTGAAGTCACCAGCAACGAGCGAATCAATTACACCATACTTTGCCTGTTGTGGCTGGCGACTGAGTACTAAAAAGGCGGCCCCTTCGGCAACAACTGCACTTTGTTGCTCAAAGTTAAACGGCGCAATTCGCTCGGCTACAACTGAATCGGTAAAATATCGTTGGTAACAATAGTTGAGTAATGAACTATGCTCATCAACTCCACCGACCAGCACGGTATCGACACGTCCCTGTTCTAGCCAACACGCAGCATTATACAATGCCGCACTGATCGACATATCAAACTGGCTAATGGTTAGATTCGGGCCAAGAGCCTGCAACTGCATCGACAAGTACGCGGCGGCTACATTATGGACAGAGTTTGAAAAGTTCGTTGGTGAAGCACAACTGTCGCCATCATCAATGATCGATTCAAGAAAATTGAATGTCGTGGTGGCGGCGCCATAACCACTGGCAACAATCACCCCGATACGGCCACAGTCTTCAACGGCAAGGCCAGCATCTTCAAGGGCTAAGTAGCCTCCCAAAAGGGCCATGCGCGAAAAATGATCAATTCGGCGCAGCGAACGACGTGGAACAAAGTCCGTTAAACGATCAGTATTCGCCAGCAATGCGGGTAAATAGCGTTGTCCCGTTGGATGAGTTGACTCAATCGGTGTTGTCTGACTATAGCCATCTTTTAACGCTGCGACGAATGACTCGTTGCCACAACCAAAGCCACCAATACATCCAATGCCCTGAATCGCCATGGGCTGTTTCAAGAGTGTCATCACAGCTCCCCTTTGCCCAAGATAAGTACGGCATTATTGCCACCAAAAGCCAACGATTCCGACAAGGCAACCTCTCCCGAAATAGCACGATTTTCCAACACGGGTGTCACACTAAATTCAGGGTCTTGTTCGCTAAATCCTGCACTAGCAGGGATCTGTTGCTGTTGCAGAAACGCTAAAGTAAACGCTGCTTCGATAGCCCCTGCGGCCCCTAACGTATGACCGGTATACCCTTTAGTTGAGTGAAACGGAATGGTTGGAAGTTCATCCGCAAGAACCAAGCTCTCAACGCGATCATTATCCTTCGTTCCCGTACCGTGGGTATTTACAAACGCCAATTGCTGGCGGTCAATACCACTCATGGCAAACGCCTCAGCCAGTGCCTGCTTTAAGCCGCGTCCTTCAGGGTGCGGAGCAGTTAAATGCCAACCATCGGTGCCACTGCCATAACCAAGGACATAGCCCTGCGCAGCAATGTGTTGACGTTTCTCTCGTACTTGCTCGGACTCAAGGATCAACACGGCCGCCCCTTCGCCAAGGTTCAACCCACAGCGATCAACAGAAAAAGGTCGACTCAAAACTGGTGAATTGATTTGCAGTGAGGCAAAACCATTATAGGTCGTCCGACACAATTCATCGGCACCACCAGCAATGACAACGTCACACAAGCCACTTTCAATCCACATGGCTGCCATACCGATTGCATCGGTCCCCGATGAACACGCATTGACAATCGTTTGACACGGGCCATTGAGACCAAAATGACGGTTTATCACTGCTGCGGGGTTACTGTCGAGAAAACAATCGATGGCAAGCATCTCCGGATCGCGTGACTGGCGGTATTCATCATAAAATGACTCAACATCCATGGTACTACCAACCGTGGTACCAATACACACACCAACCCTGAGTTTACGTAGTTCATCGCCACTCCACTGCGCCTGCGTAATAGCTTGCTGAGCAGCATTAAGCGCCAGTTGACTGGTACGCAAGAACACATCGCCTGCCGTTTCGGGTAAAAAACTCCGTACGGCAAACACCGGAAAAGTGTGTGGGTGGCTAGCCTCAAACAACGGCGGATCACCGGCATGACGCTGCCCTGCCATCATTGATGACACGGCTTCATCAAGGGTATCCCCTGCTGCACATAGACAGCCTATACCACTGACGCAAACATGAGACATATTACTTGCCTTGTTTCTCTTCAATAAACTGCGCTAACGCTTGAACCGATTGCAAAGCGGGACGACCCTCTTCCATATCTTTGATCTCTACACCAAAGTTTTTTTGCACCAACACAGCAAGCTCTACCGCATCGAGAGAATCAAGGCCAAGGCCTTCACCAAACAAAGGCTCATCATCGGCAATCTCTTCCGCAGTGATATCTTCAAGGTTTAGGTCTTCAATCAAAATTTGCTTAATCTGTTCTTTTAAGGTCATCGAATTTCTCCTATAATTTTAGTCGTTTATTTTTAGAACTATTTCCACATATTAAAAAAATTAAAAAATTGGTAAGGATGTTCTTGACAATACTTTTCCAATATCTCGGCATAACGTTGAGCATAGGGAACAAACACCTCAGGTCGTCGCCCCAACCCTTCTGGCACATTGATCACATCAGCCACCACCATTTCATAACTGGTTGCTGAACATTTGCGACTCGTCAAGACAACAAGTGGTACTCCTGTTGAGGAAGCTAAGTGATATGCACTCATTGGCAACGAAACCTGCCGTCCTAAAAAAGCTACCTGAAGGCAATTCTTTTCATGCTCAGGGACACGATCTCCCATCACCGAGAGGATCCCCCCCTGCTTTAACACACCAAGCATCTCAAACGCTCCCCCCAAATAGCCCTGAGGGTCAATAACACGATAGGGAGCTTCCTGTTTTACTTCACCACTGTCTTGTTCGTAATCGTGGCGCTCAAAGGAGCTAGCATGACCATGCATCACCATATGAATAGGCTCATTTAACGCACCCATAGCAGACATAGCCAACTGCCAACTGCCAACATGTGACATCAATAAAATCATGCCACGTCCTTGATCACGAACCTTAAGCAGTTGTTGACGCCCTTGCAGCGAAACGTGAATTTGCTCGGCCCCTAAGGAACCAACAATCGCTCGATCAACCATCGTCTGACCAAACGAATCAACCATTTTATACTGTTGCCACAACCGAGTAAAGCCAACAGAATGAGGGAAACGATGGGTAAGATACGGAACACAACTGCGTCGAACTTGTGGCCAAAACAACACGTAACAGGCGCAAACAATATGAAGTAACGCGTAAGCGGCCCGATAGCCACCCAAACGGATCAACAGATAAAAGGCACGGTAGCCCCACTCAGAACCAAGCTGTTTCGAGCTGTCTTGACTCATGACAACTCCTTTGAGGTCGAAGAGTTCCAAGAATGCTGTTGCATCCATCGTGTCAACACATAGACAACGAGTCCACCAAACAAAGCAAATAACGGCCCCAAAATTAATGAACCGAGAAACCACTCAAAAACACGATCAAGACATTGCGCACCAAGTGTCTGAAAGCTGATCTCCGTCAACCATTTGCCATGACGTAAATAATAGCCAACTTCAATGCATAACGCTGGCACCAACGGTGGCATGCATAAATTACCAGCGGCTACAGCCAAATAACGATTAACGCCGACGAATCCTGCCACAAAAAGGGTCACCACTGTATGACAAGCAATCAACGGTAAGGTGCCAAGTAACAGGCCAATAGCCATCGCCAAAGCTAACTTTGAAGGTGAAATGTCTTGCGCCAAAAGGTTACGCAACGACTTTAATGGTTGACGCCAAGAAAACGGTGGCTGCTCAGCCTTAACTAACCTCTTATGTGGCCAAGGAGCAATAGAACGCAAGCATAATCGGTTATTTAGCCACGCTAACCTCATGTTGTCCTTCAACTTATCAAAGTGGGAAACACGCTCACTTCCTGGCGCATAATACACCTGAATCGGAACATCGTACAACGGCACTCCAGCCCAACATGCTTTAACCAACACCTCAACCTCAAAGGAGAAACGTAAGTCTGTAAAAGTTAAATGGTCAAGAACCCGTACAGGATAAGCACGATAACCGCTTTGCACATCGCCAAGCTTACAACCGGTTTCAACCCGTAACCAAAAATTGGAAAACTGACGGCCAAAGCGAGAACTTGTAGGTATATTTGCCACGTCAAAATCACGTAAACCAACATAAATCGCTAACGGTTCAGACTCAATAGCAGCAAAGAATAACGGTAAATCTTCGGGGTGATGTTGGCCATCCGCATCAATCGTAACAACATGACTAAAATCATGCTGACGAGCATAATCTGCAGCCGTTAAAATCGCTTGCCCCTTGCCACGATTCACCTCGTGCTTCAGCACTGTAACAGGCAAATCGCTAAGATCGTTAGCGCCACCATCACAACTGCCATCATCGACGACAAGCACGTACGGATGCTGCTTTAAACAACGATCAACCACATCACGTACTGTCGCTCCATGGTTGTACAACGGCACAACAACAAGAATCTGTTGCTGATTCGAGTCGACGTTATTCTCCACCTGAACCTCCGTGCGCAGAATCGCTATCACCGATGCGCTTACCACGCTTGATGAACGACAAAAAACCCGTAAGGTTTTTAGCGAAACGCCACCAACTATGCGGTGATTTCCACAACATGGTCACATAGCCCCATAGCACTGCATGGCGCTGGAAATGACTGCGATAAAACTCACTAAACAGAGATTCTAATTTCTCTTCAGTCATGCCATGGGTGACAAACTGAAAGCCCATGCAATCCATCTGCGCCCAATCTTCCTCAAAAGTACCCAATTCATGAATATTCTCGTACAAAGGTGAGCCCGGAAACGGCGTAAACTTAGCAACATTGAGATCATCAATCGGTAGCTTAAAAATATAGTCCATACTACGGCGGATACTCTGTTCCGTTTCCCCCGGTAAACCAACCATCATCAAGCCCTTAACGCGAATACCATGCTTCTTAATCAAACGGATGGTATCAGCAAGCATCTCTAGGTCAGGGTTTTGTCGATGTTGAGCCAGCAGATCAGGATCACCCGTCTCAATGCCCAAACTCATCATCCAGCAACCCGCTTTTTTCATCTGACCGATCAGTTCATCATCAACATGTTCGGCACGAATCGCGCAATTAAAGGTCATACCAAGGGGGTTATCGATCATCATCTGCGTCACATCAAGCACCCGCTGGCGGTGAAAGGTAAACTGGTCATCGTAAAAGTTGATATGACGGATGTCGTACTTTTCGCGCAAAAACTTCATGTGCGCATAAAGATACTCTGCCGAGTTAAAACGAAATGTCCGCTGAAAAACCGAACGATCACAATAACTACAAGCATACGGACAACCACGACTCGAAATACAACTGGTATTTGGCGCCTTGGGGTAATTAAAGATCGGCAACTGATACGCTTCAGGAAAACCCGTCAGTTTATCGTAGGCCGGAAAAGGGAGACTATCCAGATCCAGAGCAGGCTTACGATAGCCACTAAACGTTGCACAACCTGAGTCATCGCGGCAAACAACCCCCGCAACACTTGGCCACTGTGGCGCCGGGGTGTTAATCAGTTGAAAGAGGCTCTCCTCCCCTTCACCAACAATCAGGGCATCCAGAGCAGAATAATCATCAAGCAATTGCTCTTTTAATGCTGAAACATGGGCACCACCCACCACGGCTTGCAGTTCAGGATGTTCAGCCTTTGCCAGTTGAGCAATTCGGACACCATCCAAAAAACTTGATGTGGTACAGCTTAAACCAAGCCAAGCGGGCTTATGGGTACGAACATAGTCGGCAATGCGTCGATCTGAATCGGGAAAGGCATAGCAGTCGATAATATCAACATCGATATCTCGTTCCAGTAAGTAGGCGGCAATGGCAGCAAGACCGAGCGGTGGCATAATGTTCGCCAAACGCGACACATCACCACCCGCCTTATCACTTGAGTAACCAAGTGGATGGACTAAAAGGATACGTGGACGGTTATCCATTGCGACGCGCTCTCTTACGTTTGGGGGCATTACCAAATGAGATCATCTGATCCCACAGAATCCCTTTAAATCCAAAATTATTCATCATTGCCATCTGTTCTTGCCCCGCTGACGGCGGGAAAATACGATCACGACGACCAGAAAACGATTCTAAAATTTGTTGGTTCATCCATTGTTGATCCACATCAGGCGAAAGATAATAAACGGGCTTTATCAAATCGACATCGGCAGCGACAACACCATCGGCAACTGCGCGTTCTAACAACGTCGATTTCGGTAAGATACGGATACCTGAAAACGCAAACACCACGCTGTGATCTAGCAGCTCAATATTTCTCAGCCCCTCACGTACGGTATCTTCTGTTTCATTGGGGCCACCAAACATAATAAAGTGCGCACTGGGGATTTCAGCTTCAACGATCAACTTATGGCAACGCAACACTTCTTCAAACTTGAAGCATTTGTTGATCCCTGCCATGGTTCGATCACAGCCAGCATCGGTCCCCATCTCCATCGCGTACAAGCCTGAACGCTTAAGTAAGGCTAAGCTTTCAGCGGTAAGCCCTTGTGGACGAAAAAATGAGCACCATTGAATACCGACATCGCGGCGGATCATCTCTTCTGCTAACTCAAGATGATGACCTTGGCTGTCGTTAAAAATGGAATCGGTAAAGAACAGATGATCAATGCCATAATCGCGCTGCATCCGCTCAATATCGTCAACCACAGCACCAACTTCACGCGGCCGAAAACAATTACCCTCTAAACCGGGATAGGTGCAATACACGCAGCTAAAAGGACAGCCGCGTTTTGTTTGCAAATTAATCATGCCGCTTTTCTGCTGATAAAAGTCAACATATTCAGGAACGAATATCGGACCCTTCATCTGCGAACCCGTCAGCGGCTGTGGCGTCGAATGCAGCGTTTCAACAACCTCTCCGCGATATAAGGCCGCCAACAAATGGCCAACAACGTGTTCCCCTTCACCGACAACACCATAATCAGCGCCGATATAACTTATGATCTTTTCTGGCATAATTGAAAATGCAGGTCCACCGACAATCACCGGTACATTCACCTGTGTTTTAATCTCTGTCACGAGTTTACGAGCATCGGCGAGATACCAGTTTTCGTCAGAACTAAAAGAATCAACATTGTCGATATTACGCAACGACATCAACACATAATCGGGTTGATAGTCTGACAACGCCTCAGCTAAGGCAGAATACGATTGCTCATGAACGAGAAAATCGAATTGCTTGACCTTATAGCCTTGCTCTTCTAAAACTGAAGCAATGATCGCCATCCCCAACGGGTAAACGGGATAAGGATCTTTCGATACATTGCTCGACAAAATAAACACACGACCCATTATTTAGCTCCTGTAGCCTTCGCATCAAAACGACGACGACGCTTAGTGTCGTAACGACGGTAGGTTCCATCTTCAATTTCACGGGTAATAACTTGCTTAAAAAGTTTACCCATTTTCAGTTGGTAGCCACCGTCAGCGTTAAAGGTATCCCACGCATAATAAAACATCTCTTGGAGCTTCTCGGGGGTCATCTGCTTCGGCTGAAAAACAACCTTATCAGCCGTGTAATCGGCCCAATTATTTGAGAGAATCCGGCCCTCTTTCTCCATTTGTGCCCGTAGCGGTGATTTCAAAAATGGGGTCATAATGGTGAATTCCGCCACATCAAGTTCAACTTCCAATAAGAAGTCAACGAGATCACGGATATCCCCTTCACTTTGCTCATCGGTACCGAGTAAAATGGTTCCTTCAACACCAATACCGTGATCCTTCAAACGCTTAATGCGATCGCGAATGACATCGGAGGTATCAAATACCGCCTGATAGACATACCATGCGCCGGCATCAGCCGCCGCTTTGAGGACTTCATCATCATCCATAAGAGGATGAGAAACCCATTTTTTCTTTAATGGCTTCATCGCTTCAAAGAGTTCGAGCAACCATTTTTTATCTTGAGCCATCGAGTTATCAACCAAAAACAGCCGGTTGTTCGGGATCGCTTCAAGTTCTTCGATCACCTTTTCGACAGGGCGTGGACGAAAGTTCGCTCCACCTAGATAACCGGTACAGCAAGGGAAGCATTTAAATTTACAGCCACGTGAGGTGTGAACCAAATCAAGCATCTGCACGCCACGATAATTGTACAGGTCACGATCAAGAATTTCCCGTCGCGCTGTGCCCACCGATTCAATGGGTGGATATTGGTGCATATAGTCGTACACCTTTTTCAACTGACCATTCTTAAAATCATCAATCACGGCTTGCATGCGCCCCTCGGCCTCACCGATGAAGACACAATCAGCGTGCTGCTGCACCTCTTCAGCATGGAGCATCACCGCAATACCACCAAACATCACCGGGATGCCACGCTCACGATATTCACGGGCAATTTCGAAAGCGCGAGGCAGTTGGCAGGTTAACATTACAGACAACGCAACAATATCCGTCGATTCATTGAAATCAAGGGTCTGAACATTCTCATCAACAAAACTGACATCAACCTCATCAGGCAGCGTTGCGGCAAACACGACTGGGCCATGGGGTGGCAAGTGAAATTCGGTTTGACGTTCCAATTTCGCCCAGCGGGGATAGACAAGTTTCATTTTCATAGAGGGTGATCTCCTTATCGGTTTTGTAACGATTTATTTTCGATTATTTAAAGTGCATTGATCAGATCATTAAGACAATGGATCTCATGCTGTTGAAAATAGAGCATGCCATTGTCAGCGTAACTGAGTTGTTGTGACAGTTCCTGCGTGGGATCCGCCGCTTCAAGAACGAGGAACAGAGCACCAGGTGCTTTGAGTGCCCCAACTGAGCCATGATCACAAAAACCAACAACCATGCGCTCATCTTCGCCCCAATGGATCGACTCCATCGCTTGGCGGATCACGGCAAGACCATCATCTGCGCCACAATTGACAACTTGGCAGTTGCCAGTTAAACCAAAGCGCAAAGCTGCTTCACCCAAAAAGGTATTGGACAACGTATAAGCAAAAATTTGCGGACTGGCGAAAATCCCCTCATCGGGGATAACGCTATTAAAGTAATCACAATCCGTTACCAAACAACCACTGTAGGTGTCGGCTAACACACCAATATGCCGCTTCTGTTGCCATTCTTCAATGCCCGCATCACGTAAAGCAAATGTGATCGCTGCGAGGCCCAATCTTGAAAACTCATCCATACGACCAAAACGGCGGTCAGGACGGTCAAATAGGTCTTTACGGGTAACAGGATTAAGTTGCCCATCACCAAATCCGTTAAATTCTCCAGAGGAACCAACACCAAGGCCATCCACTGCAACCCACCCAAAGCCGCACAGTTTACAATTCATCATTGCTGCCCCCGACGTATTAACAGTGCTGCGTTAACACCACCAAAACCTGAATTGGTTGACAGTAATAATTCACCATTAAACGGTTGTGCGCTAGCACTGACCTGGCCGATGGCTAACTCTTCAGGGTTAACAACACCACAGGTCGGTGGCACAAGTTGATCATTTAAACTGGCAATCGCCAGCACGGCTTCAATCCCCCCTGCGGCACCAAGTGTATGGCCTAATGCACCCTTAATGGATGAGATCGGTAACAATCGTTCGCCAAAGATCGCTTTAAACGCTGTCAGCTCCATCATGTCGTTATAAACAGTTCCTGTACCATGGGCACTAATCGCGGACACATCATCAGCGCTCACATCAGCACGTTTCAGAGTTTGTTCAACCGTTTGAATCAAACCACAGCCATCACGCGCCGGTGCAGTGATGTGGTTGGCATCGTTTGCTGCTCCCCAGCCACACACCTCAGCATGTTTAACACGATGGTAACGCTGCGCCGCATCGTCACTCATCATCACAACGGCAGCAGCCCCTTCACCAAGGGTTAGGCCATTACGGTCACGATCAAAGGGGCGGCTAGGTTGATCAGACAGTGCCTGGAGTGCTGAAAAACCAGACAGTACAAACTCACTAACAATATCAGCGCAACACACCACCACAACCTCTGCGGCGCCATGAGCAATCATTGCCGCAGCACGACCAATCGCCAGAGTGGATGAAGCACACGCAGCATTGATATTGGTGCCACGAGCATCGATATCGAGTTGCCGCGCCAACCAATGCGTCATCGCGCTCGGCACCACAGCATCGGCTTCAACGACATGGCCATGCTCAAGGCAGTCTCTTTCAAGTAGATCAATCGCCCCTTTTGTTGTTGCCGTAATCAGCTGAGCATCTTGAGGAACGCAATCAAGTTGCTCCAGCAATTGCTCTAACAGCGGGTACAAACGAGATTCACCCTCTCGATGGGGTAAATCAGGAACTAAGGCGGCGCTTTTAGCGAGATAGTTTGTGGTATTAAAGTGATCGACCGCGCGAATGGAACTTTCGCCGGCAAGCAGCCGCTGCCATACGGTATCAACACCACAACCTAAACCAGTTACCAAAGCGTAATCAGTAATATAAACAGAACGGTTCATCATAATTCCCCATCTTTCCAGCGTTGTAGAAACTGCTGATAAAAGGTCGGCGGAACCACCATAATATTTGAGTCATGATCCAACATCATTTGCACGGTATAGCCTGTTGTCACAATCTGCTGTTGCTGATTGCGTAAAATGAATTCAAAGTTCAGTCGTGCGGCCTCACTCCAATGCCAACGACCTTCAATGGTAAACGTTTCTTCAAAGCGCAGCGGCATGTGATAGTCAACATGCATCTGCTTAATTGGTGCAATTACCCCTTTAGCGTGAAAATCCATATAGCCTAAACCATATTTAGCACTTAAAGCGGTGCGGGCATCTTCGAAATAGCTCGGATAGCGACCATGCCAAACGATACCAATGGCATCGACCTCTTCAAAACGTACCTGACGCTCAACGGTAAAACTAAGCGGTTCAGGAGCGTTGTCCACTTTAGGGAACCACCGTTTTCTCATGACTGATCCTCCCCGTTAATAACTAACCAAAACCCAGAAACCAACTCATCATCAATCTTGAGTTGACAATCGATCACAATTTTATTGCGCACCAGCTTACGTTGGCAATAAACATCGATAAGATCCAATGGTTTGAGCTGGCGATGAAACTTACACCGATCTACAGCACATAGCTGCAACGATGAATCGAGATGCTGCTCTGCCACCACCTGCGCCATCAGAATTTGGACCACGGCTGGCACAATCGGATAATTGGGAAAATGGCCAGCAAAGCCAACAAAATCCTCCGGCAGACAATAACGCTGACAAACCACTGCCTCAGTGCGTGTTGCGGGATCAACCTGACAGTTTAATAACGCTTGGCGTATCTGACTCATTGCAACTCTCTTATCTCTTGTATCCACAACGTTAACCGGAAGCCGCTATCATCTTTGAGCACAATCCCAGTCGGCGCCCAAACAGCCCCTTGTTGCTGATATTGATTGTACTCAACCTGCCAACTCTCATCAGCAGAGTTCACACGTTTGCGGTGAACTCGTACTGGCATGCCGATAAGATCAAAAGATCCTCTATCGGATGCAATCAATTGCACCCGGCGATCACCTTTAACCATGCGATCTTGAATCGAGGGATTAGGATCTAAAAAAATGGCACGAATACTTTTTGCCACCACTTTAGGTAACTGTGGATGCTCCTCTAACAGCGGCAACAGGTAGTTTAATTGATGCCCTGAGCGATCAACGGACAGATCAAACAACTTAACGCCCATGGTATCCATTGCCACTAATCGCGCTGTTTTTTCAGTGGTATCGAGCTTAACGACCCCCTCAAGCGCAACCTTGCGCATAAACACTTCAAGTAACCCACTATGTCGACACAGATAACGATGTCCGGGAGCCAACCACCAGTTGTCCAGCAATTGGGTCATGCTCAACTCAGGCATCACCTGAGGAGCGTGACGCACAAAAGGATACTTTGCACAACCACAACACAGGACAATGGTCAACATAACCACAGCGTATTGATATCCACGCATCTTCATACTTTTCCATCATTCGCAGTGTTCACATTCACCCATTGATAGAATGCCGGCACCACATACAGAGCCGTTAAAACAGCACCACTAATGCCGAACAAGACCGTTACGCCAATCGAGTGCATCGCTGGGTGTTTCGCTAGTACCAAGGAACCAAACCCCGCTAAGGTCGTCAGTGCCGAAACCAGCACCGCACGTTCCGATTGTTGACACCCGCTACCATCACAGCGGCTCAGCATAAAAATACCGTAATCGACACCGAGGCCAATAATTAGAATCGCAGCAACCACATTAAACAGATTGAAACTTAACCCAAACCAGCCCATTGCGCCAAACATAAATAACAAGCCACTAGCAACGGGGAGTAAAGCTAGCAACACCGCCGAAACTCGCCGATACCACAACACCAGAACGCCAATGACAACAACCAATGCCAGAACGATGAAGCGGATAAAATCGTGCGCCAACGCGTTACTTAACTGCTGACGAAAAAACCCTTGGGCCACAACAATCGCACCTGAAACGTCGTTTAATTGTTGCTGCAAAGTCGATGTCAATTCGCCCTCGTTGATAAGTGAAACAACGGCGAAACGGCTAGTCGTTTCATTGCTTTGGGTCGACTGAACGATCATCAAGCCACTGATGGCATCCGAAAAACCCGCCTGTTGCCAAAAATTGAGATCAATAACGCCAACAGGTTGATCCAACCAATGGGTAAACGGCTGAAACGCGGACGATGAAAAACCAAGATCAGCACTCACATGGTGTAGATTGTCCGCAAACGATTGTTGCTGTCGTTGCCAAAACTCATCCCAGCGTTGTCGATTGAGTTGCTGCTGTGCTTTTGAGGGTAAAATACTCGCTAAACTAACTAAATGTGGTGGAACTTCCTCGTCGTCAACACTGTGGCTATTTTCCACCACGGCATAAATTTCATCATTAACAGTAAGCGCTTGCTGTAGTGTATCCCCTTGAGCGAACAATAAGGCGCTACTGCGCATGTTGCCCCACACCTGTTGCAGTTGCTGCTCTGCTGCTTGCAATGCAGGGGTCGACACACTCAAACTACGCATGTCACCATCAAAATTTAACTGCGGTGCCGCCAAGGCACTTAATAGCATTACGGCTGACCACAACCAAATGACTGACCTTTTAACTAGCAGCGGTTCATGGGGATCAATGCCAATGTTACGACGGTTTCGACCACACAAGTGCGGCATAACAAGCAACGCCAATAACATCGCTAAGGTGATCGCCGTCATAGAAAACACCGCGAGTTGCCGCTGGCCGGGCAAAACCGATACCAACAACACACTAAAAGCGAGAAAACTGGTCAATGCACCACCTATTAACGGTGGCGTTAAACGGCGTAATTGCTGTGCAGCCTCATCACTGTGACGCAAAGAGAGATACACATGCAGCGTAAAATCAACGGTGATACCAAGGAGTACCGCGCCAAAACCGATGGTAATACCTGATACCGTTGGGAAAAACAGAGCGACTGCTGCCGCAGAAAAACCCAACACCGACGCAGGCAATATAAAGACAAACAACGCCCGCCAACTACGTAGTAACAACACAAAAATCAACAATATCGCAACCGTTGAAACACCGAGAACAATACGCAGGTCTCGCTGGATAGTGCGCGCATTGGCAAGGGTGTATTGGTGACCACTGACAACTGTGGCAACAATACCTGCGGGTACTGTACGATCAATGCTTTGCTGCACATGATCCATCAATGTGCCACTTGCCTGCGCATCGCCAATAACGACATCGGTATCGGCAACAATTAAACGATGGCGACCATCGCGACTAACAAAATCACGCTGCTGTTGATCAGCTTGCGCCATCGGATTGAGATGGCGCAAGTGCCCAGCACTGATCTGCCACAATTGCAATGGATCGGTTTGCATCTGTTGCTTGGTCATCCACCCCTGTGGGGTAAATAACTGCTCGCGCAGAGTGGTTAACCGTTGTTGCAAAGCTCCACGCTGCAACCGTTGTTCAATAAGCGTTAAGTCCGCTTCGTTGACCAAATTGGGTAACGCTTGCAACAACTGCTGCGGCAAATTGTGTTGTACTTGTAACGGTGGACCACTTAACACCTTAGTGAAAAAAGGGGTAATATCATCACTTAACGCTTCAGCGCACTCTTTCAATTGTTGTGCTGTAATACCCTGTTGCGCATGCAGATCAATAAGAACTTTGCGAGCAAAAGGGGCTTTTTGCAGCCAATCAAAATCACGTCGAACTTGGGACTCTGCATTATCAGGAAGCAGCGACTCAATGTTTTCACTCTGTTGAATGAGCAAAAAACAACCACCACTAAGCACAGCAAATAAGGTGTAGGCCAACAACACCCGAATAGGTCTTTGTGCAAAACGAGTGTAGAGACTGCCGAACATCTACTTTAAGCACCTATCGGTAAAAACAGCGTCGTTAATCTCGCTATTTACGATAGAGTTATTAAAGTTGATTCGAGTCATATCGGCGTCGGTTTCGTGGATCTCAACAGCAACAACATAACGATCTTGCTGGTCAAATGTGATCAATAAATGGCTGAGAAACTGGGCAGCACTTTCACGCGGCACAAGTTTAAGTTGGATCGGTTGTTCACTCATCACACTCAGGTGATAATTCTTTTCAATCCAATCAAGATCCGCTTTAGCCCAAGCAAAAAGTTGTTCAGCAATCAATGACATCGCAGGGTCTTGATCGAGCTTAAACGATTCACTGCCCTCAATACGTTGATGCCAACGTTGACCTTCATCACCCTTAATAACAAATCCTGATCCGACAGGTTCAATAATTTCCCAGCGTAACTGGTCAGGCTTTTGATAGTAGAATTTGCCCGTTGAGTTCAGTGTTTCCTCAAACATGCTCAGGTATTTTTCTTGAACGAAATCACTGTGTAATGTTTGAACCTGCTGGGCGGCGACATTTAAGCGCTGTGTCACATCGGAACTAACCGTCGCAACATCATTGGCGATCAGCAGCGAAGGGATAACAAGACTCACACACAACCACAGCAATATGAATGGTTTTAGGGCAACCATAATTTAACACTCCCCTGGGCAATCACTTCTTCACCGACACAAATCGTGCCATCGACCACCGAAAAACCATCCAGTTCAGCGGTTGTGACGATCTCAATACCTAATGGTTCCCCTACCCGTGGACAACGGTTAACTTTAAAAGTTCGACTACCGACTAAAAAACCTTTTTGAACAGGGCGTTGATGTGTCAGATCATCGTAACCTTTAATGGCCGCATAACTTTGAGCGACCAACTCAATTAAGGCAACAGGCTCCATCACCCCACTATCGTCAACAAATAGATCATTACGACGCACAACAGCCGTCACTTTGCCCTGACGCGGCTGACATTCTATCAGCTGCTCGACAAGAATCATCGGCGGCCGATGTGGCAGCAGTTTATCTGCTTGAATTGGCAGTTGTAACGGGTCGATTGCCATTCTAATCCTTCTGCCAATACTGAGTTAAGTCATCGAAAATTTGGCTAGAGAAAAGAATCTTACGCAATTTAACTAAATCATCATGAAAGACACGACTGTTGTCATACACTTCAAAATCTTTTTTAAGGAGTCCATAGATACGGGAAGTACCAACGCCTAAACCCGCCGCATTACGGAAAGAGAATGCTTGCAGGTCAGCCAACACTTCCATGGTCAAAATATGCTTGGCGTTACTGACTAAACGGAACGCTTTGCGCGCAGCAACGGTTCCCATGCTGACCACATCTTGATTAGAGGCATTGCACGAGATACTGTTGGTGCTGACAGGATTGGCTAATTGTCGATTTTCCGCCGTTGTCGAAGTCGCTAAATACTGAGCGCCCATAAACCCCATGGTTAGCCCTAAGGTTCCAGGGATCAAATGCTCAGGCAAGCCTTCATTGAGGTTCTTATCGAGCAGTTTATTCAAACGGCGCTCAGATAAATTACACAGCGTCGACAAGCTGACACACAGCGCATCCATGGCAAAACCGATACTTTGGCCGTGAAAATTACCGCCATGAATGATCTTCTTTTTCTTCGGAATGATGATCGGGTTATCGTTGGAGGAGTTGGCCTCCACTTCAACGGTACGGGTCGCCGCTTCGATCATCTCCGTGACGGGGGCAAGCACCTGTGGCGTACAGCGAATTGAATACACATCTTGAACGTTGATGGTGGTTTCAAAGACTAAGCCATCTTGATGTTGTTGCCGTATTTGGTCATGCATCTCTTCGCGTCGGGTGATGTTTTTTGAGCCACGATACAGATTACGGATGGTTTGCGCTGTTTCAAGCTGACCGGGATGCGGCTTGACCTCGTGGAGATCAACATCAAAGGCATCATCAATACCACCAAATAGCTCAATACCAAAAGCACCCGTCACATAACTGACACGCAACAGCTTTTTAGCGCCATAGATAGCAAATGCCGCCAATGCCGTCATCGCACTGGTGCCGTTCATCAGGGCAATGCCCTCTTTATAGCTCAAACGGATCGGCTTACGACCTAGCTCAGCAAACACTTCAGCGGCTGGACGTAACTGATCCTTATAATAGACATTACCTTCGCCGATGATGCCCAACCCAAGGTGGGCCAAATGGATCAGGTCACCCGAAGCGCCAACACTGCCACATTCAGGAATATAGGGAGCAATATCGTTATTGATCATCCACTGCATAAATTCGAGCAGTTCGAGACGTACGCCACTATAGCCTTTAACCAAGGTATTCAAACGGATCAACATCACCGCTTGAGCAATGTAAGGCTTTAACGGATCACCCAAACCAGCAGCGTGACTTCGGATCAAATTAACCTGCAAG
>Ga0193956_1000072_pt1 | contig 41840 bp, 37 predicted proteins | sample BB_7_MG_FD_140358 | JGI IMG/M metagenome (GOLD analysis project Ga0193956, IMG submission 140358) | Microbial mat bacterial communities from the Broadkill River, Lewes, Delaware, United States - BB_7_MG | ecosystem: Environmental > Aquatic > Freshwater > River > Microbial mats | place: USA...
AAATAGATATAAGCAATCTACAAAAAGGCAGCTATATTTACAAAATAACAGATAACAACAAAGTTTTGGATAGTGGCAAATGGATAAAACAATAATTCTTCTTATACAACACACTTTCCAACGTGGCAATAGCCACTTGGAAACGTGTTTGTAGAAATAAAAACTATTACAACATAAAATAATTTGATTAGATTTGCTCTAATAATCACTCAATTATAACAAAAATTAATTAGAATAGCACAAAAAACAGTTAGGATAGCTTAAGCAAATTGCCAAAAGCCTCCCCAATATAATGATTATTAAAACACACTAATCCTGACCAAGACAATATAAATATCCGTCAAGAGAAGCTATGTAAATCTTTCCATTCCAAGCTATTGGAGTAGCATCTATTGAAATATCTTCTGTTTTATCAAGTAATTTGAGCGATACATTTTTTTGCTCATCAATAACTATTTGATAAAGAAAAAGACCTTTGTCGGTAGGGGCAATTATTTTATCATCAACAATAATTGGAGTTGCAATTGTGCCAACTATTTTTTCCTTTGCCAGCAATTTGGGTGTAGGAAATTTATCTATGTTGTTGGGAGCAAGCACCAGTTGGTTGGGTTCAGTTTGTGTGTGGTCTATTAAATATAAATATCCTGCAACATCAATAAAAATGGCGATATGTTGCTCGTTTTCAGTAATATAATTATCATTTATTGCCACCGAACCAACAAGTCCACCTTCCCAATGTAGCCATTTAAAATTTTCTGTTGGGAAAAACCACACAACCGAATTTTCGGGCGATTTTCTTGGGTCAAGTTTTAGAACGCCTCCACGTCCGTCAATGTATTGTTTTTCAATGGCTACAAGCAAACAGCTGTCGTCTGTAAGAGGTAGGCTACCGTTCAAATCTGCACCAATATAATATTCCCAATCGTTCTCCATTTTTTTCATGTTGTATCCATACACCCAGCCAGTTCCCGATGGCGTATAAATTTTATTATCAAATAGAGTGGGAGAGGCTTCTGGCACAAGGTCGTCTCCATGTGCCTCTATATCAGCTTGGTTGTAGTATTGCAGTTGTTTAAAAATGTTTGGTTGCAACATTCCGTCAAGTTCTTTTACATTTTTATAATCGGGGTCAAAAATTGTGAATAATCCATTTTCAAGAGGAATATATGCCGTATCGTTAATGATTAGTGCTGAGGCATCTACGTCTCGTGTGTAGCTGTCGGTTGCTACGGAGTTCATTCGCCATTTTTCTTTGCCAGTTATGTAGGAAACGGCTCGCAAACTTGTGCAATACAGGCTATCTTTGTTTTTGTCCCAACCTTTTCTGCTTCCTTGAATAATTATGTATCGGTCTTCAATATTTTCGGCATTGTTGTTCACCCAAATAGAGCCAGTTCCTTTCAAAATATCATCAAATTTATATTCCCAAACAAGCTCGCCAGTTTTGGCTTTTAGCTTTCGCAAAGAATAATCAAAAGCTCCTTGAATTATATATAATTCGCCTTTTTCTTTAACCAAAAGTGGTTGTCCTGTCCAGCCTGCTCCTTTCCAAATTTTTTGTGTGTTGTAGGCAGGGCTTAGTCCTTCGCCAAGATAAAATTTCCAATTAACTTTAAGATTATCAGGAGCTTTATTGCCGTAATAATTACGAGTTTCGTTGCCCAAGAAGGTGCTAATTAATATTTCTATGCTATCAAGCGAGCTGCGTAAAATTTTTGTCTCTTCGGAATATTTATTGTTTGGAAATTCCTTTAAAAATGTAGTATATGCATGTGCGGTATTTTCTTTTTTTACATCTGAAAAATAAGTTTCAATAAAGTCTTCTTTTGATTTGAATTTTTTAGGGTTTTGGTTACATGAAAATATTAATAACAATCCGAGTATGTAATAAATGTTTTTATTCATATTTTTATAAGGTTAAATTTTGTTTAAAATAATTACAAAAGTAATATTTTTAGATAAAAAATAGTATATTTGTTGTTTGGTTTGTAAAACATTTGATTGCGTTATTTAATAATGACTTTAGTGTAAGTCTAAGCTCCATCTTGGATATTTCGGAAAATCGGCGACAGGGTTGTTTTTTAATCTTTTTATTTTCAGGATATTATCAAAATAATGTCATTGTTCAAGCTGGAGCTTAGACTTATATTTTACTTTAAAAGTCGGAAAATTTACGATACATTTTTTAAAAAAATAAGAACAACGTTTGAAGAAAATAAATAAATTTACCTGTAAAAATATTGGTAGTGTTGTAAATTAGTAGTTTGCACCACGTTACTAAATCCCTGCGTGATGTTAGTAAGTGTTTATCGTAAAAAGATTTACTAACATTCCGAAGGAATTTATTAACATCACTTGATGTTAGTAAGTGTTTATCGTAAAAAGATTTACTAACATTCCGAAGGAATTTAGTAACATCACTCTAATAACGCTATCAAATATTTAATTAAAAAAAAAATTATCAAAATAAAATAAAATAAAATAATGAAAAAAATATTTGTAATACTCTTATTATCTGCAAGTTTTGGGCTTTATGCACAAGAACAAAATCCACCGTCGGTAGAGTGGAAAAGTATAGAATCGGAACATTTTGAGGTAATTTTTCCACAAGAAGTAGAAACAAAAGCACAGTCGGTAATAAATAAGTTAGAACATTTATACGAGCCTGATAGCAAGATACTTGGTTCTCACCCAAAAAAAATATCGCTTGTGCTTTTTAATCAATCCTCCACCGCAAATGCTTACGCAAGATTAGCCCCACGCATGATGGGCTGGTATTTAACTCCTTATAATTCAGTTAATCTTGGCATAACTGATTGGACTACAACTTTATCTATACACGAGTTTAAGCACGTTACACAATACAGCAAACTTAATAGTCATTTTACTCGGCTTGGCTCTATTTTTTTTGGGGATATTGGGCAGGCAACTTTGAGCTTTTTTTCTACGCCAAACTGGTTTATGGAAGGAGACGCAATTTATGCTGAAACAATTTATTCCAACAGCGGACGAGGGAGAGTTAGCAATTTTTCTATGCCAATAAGAACAATTTTGCTGTCGGACGAAAAAATAAGCTACAATAAAGCTGTGGTGAGGTCGTATAAAACTTATTATCCAAACCATTATTATCTTGGTTATTATATGGTTACACACGTAAATCGAAACTACGGAGAAGACTCTTGGGGTAAAATATTAAACCGAACTACATATTTTTCTTATTGGCCATTTTCGTTTTCCAGAAGCATAAAAAAACATACTGGATACAAAGTAAAAAGGACTTATAAAAATGCAATGCAAGAGTTGGATTCCATTTACAGAGAACAAATAAAAGACGTAAAATTTACAGAAGCACAAATTATAAATCAAAAGAAAAAAAGAAGTTGGACAAATTATCATAGTCCAGAATTTATTGATAATCAGAGCTTTTATGTGTTAAAATCGGGTTTTGAAGAAAATTCAACTTTATACAAAATAGACTTAGAGGGCAACGAACAAAGAATTAGAGAAATTGATGCAGAGCATATTTCTTATGCCAACGGGAAAATTGTTTGGGAGCAAACAAATAACGATATCCGCTGGGGAGAGCGTAGTTTTCGGGAAGTTATGGTTTACGATACCGAAACTAAAAAAATAACGCAACTTAGCCAAAAAGGCAAGTTTTTTGCGTCAGATATTTCGCCTGATGGCAAAAAAATTGTAGCAATAGAATTTAATAGCCTTGCAGAATGCTGGCTTGTTATTTTAGATTCGGAAACAGGTGAAGTTATTGATAAAAAGGCTTCTATAAACGGAGATTATATAAGAAATCCGCAGTTTTCGGAAGATGGCAAAAAAGTAGTTTTTTCGCACAATTCAGACTATGGCGAAGGAATTTCTTATTACGATTTAGAAACAAAAGAATATGTTAAAATTATTTCAAATGACTGGGAACTAAAAAGTAAACCTGTTTTTTACGAAAATTTTATAATTTATAATTCCGATTATTCGGGAACAGGAAATATTTATGCGATAGATATTAACACAAAAGAGCGATTTCAGATAGTTGCTCGCAAATTTGGTGCTTACGATGCTAAAATTTCGCCCGACAAAAAATTTATACTTTTTAAAGATTATAATATTGATGGATATGATATTGCAAAAGTGCCTTTAAATCAGGCTAATTGGACAAAAATTGAAAACGTAAAAGTTTTTAAAGAAGATTATTTTTTGACAAAAGAAAACAAAAATTCTATCAAAAGTATTGTTTCGCCAGAAGATATTGAGAACAAAAAATATGAAGTTAAAAAGTATAACAAACTAAAAAATTCTATAAATATTCATAGTTGGTTGTTAGCTCCATCTACGCTTTTATTTGATGATATTCAGGCAACTGTATATTCTGCAAACAAATTGAATACTTTAATTTTTGCGTCAGGAGTAAATTTTAACACCCTAACAAATTCAACTTATGGATTTTTTGAGACAAGTTATCAAAAATATTTTCCTATCTTTGACGCTTCTTTGATGTATGGAAATAGAACAGAAAGACTTAGTGCAGATATAAATAATAAAACAACTACCAGCTGGTTAGAAACAAACTTAAATGGTGGGGTAACTTTGCCTTTTGATTTTTCTAAAGGTATATATTACAGTAACTTATCAATAGGAGCTACTGGAAATTATAAATTTATTGAAGGAAAACAAACCGAAAATGGAAGCTTGACATTAGAAAATGGAAATTTTGCATCGGCACACTATTTTGTAAATTATTATAGAAAAAAACGACTCTCGTGGAAAGATATTGACTCTCGTTTTGGACAGTCTATTTATTTGTCTTACAGGCATATACCTCTTTCTGATAATTATGCAGGGCAGCGGATACACGCTTCAGGAAAATTATATTTTCCGGGCATATTGAAACATCATAATATTGTGATAAATGCTGCTTATGAGCAACAATTAGATTATTCCTTTAAAAATATTTATTATTTCGGTTCTAATATTAATTTCACAAGAGGCTTTGAACCAATACTTTTGGATAAAATGGCAAATATTTCGGTAGATTATCAAACTCCGTTATTTTATCCAGATTTTGGAGTGCTTGGGCTAATTTATTTTAAGCGAGTTCGTATGAATGCTTTTTACGATTACGGAATTGGCGAATACAAAGGATATGGACACGAATTTGCTTCGTCTGGAATAGAGTTTCTTGTTGATTTTCATTTACTTAGATTGCCCGTAGAATTAAACGCAGGTCTTCAAGCCTCATATTTAATAACAAACAATGATGTTGCATTTTTTCCAATGATTATGGGAGTTGTGCCATTTTAAACAAAATAATAACAACCAAAATGAATCAAAATAAAATAGACATAAAAAATAAAAAGGCTTATCATAAATACGAAATTATAGATAAGTATAAAGCAGGAATAGAGCTTCTTGGAACAGAAATAAAATCTATTCGTAACGGAAAAGCAAGTCTTAATGATGCTTATTGCAAATTTGTGAAAGACGAACTTTGGATAAAAATGAGTATTTCCGAATATTCTCACGGAGGGCATTACAATCACGACCCCAATAGAATACGAAAATTATTGCTTACAAAAAATGAGCTTAGAAAATTGCAACGAAAACTCGTAGGCTCTGGTTTTACAATCGTTCCCTTGCGACTGTTTATTACAGACAAGGGGTGGGTGAAATTAATTATTGCTCTTGCAAAAGGTAGAAAAGTCCACGACCACAGAGAAAATATAAAACAAAAAGATGCAAAAAGAGAAATTGCACGACAAAAAAAACATAATAATTAAGCGTTTAATTTTGAGTGTTTAGTTTTTAATTTGCCTACATCGTTTTGGAGAAACGAAATAATAATTCAACGATAGTAACATAATTTTGTTTAAAAAATAAACTTATGAGTCAATTTAAAGCATTTGCAGAACTTGAACTCCCGAAAGGGGTTTCTAAAAAAATTGTAAACCACGAAGCCCAAACGATTAGATATGAATTTCTAAAATCCAATTCATTTATGGTATTGGGAATATCATTAACAATGTCGCTGGTTATGCTCTTTGGAGCTTTTGCATCGCTTTGGGACGGAAATCCAGAAGCAAGATGGCAAGTTTTTTTCATCATGTTCGCATTGGCAGTTCCGCCTTTTATTGTGTTTGTGGTATGGAAAAATATTCGTCATTATTGCTTGCTCGATTTTAAAAACATGAAAATCCAAACAGGTATAGCAACTTTTAGAAAAGAACGTATTGTATTATCAGAGGACTTAAATAATATTGAATTTATAATTTTACACTCAGAAAAAATTTCTGGACGTGCGTCGTATATTGCTTTTAATCACCGTGCTGCATTTATGAATAAAGCAGGAGAGCGTTTCTATTTCACCAAACTTTACAATGAAAAGTTTTATAAAGAAGCCTTTGATTATCTAAAAGAGATAAGCGAGATATTAAAAATTGATTCATTTTCTGATAAGTTTATTAAAAATACTATTATTCAGTATCTACAAATGTTTCCTAAGTATTCATACCTAAAATTGTCAATTGAAACACGATTTGAAGAAGTTCTTGAGCCTTTGTTAGATGAAATGAATTTAGAACACATAAATTTGCTTCTCGATGCGGCAAATAATCATTCCGAATTTAGCAATAGGAAACAAATTAGAAAATCAATATTGAAAATTGTTGATGAGAAATTTAATGATAGAATAGAAAAAGAAAAATATCCTAATATTTTTGGAAAAAATGAAAAATAAATGAATTAAAATATTTGTTGGTGTTGCAAGTTGTTGATTTGCAGTATGTTATTAAATCTCAGCGAACTGTTTGTAAGAGTTTATCGTAAAAAGATTTACTAACATTCCGAAGGAATTTAGTAACATCAAAAACTTTGTAGGAGTAAGAACCTAAAAATTAAAACTAAAATAAAAAATCAAAAACTAAAAATCTATGCGTTTACTTCTTCTACCTTTTGCATTTCTTTATCAAACAATTTCTTGGATAAGAAATTTTTTATACGATAATGGAATTTTCAAATCTACGGGATTTGGAATTTCTGTTATTTCTATAGGAAATCTTACGGTAGGAGGCACAGGTAAAACTCCCCACACCGAATTTTTGTTGAAAAATTTGCACAAAGATTTTAATATTGCAATGCTTAGCCGTGGTTATAAACGCAAGTCCAAAGGATTTTTGCTTGCCGACGAAAATTCTTCTTTTGCAGATATTGGCGACGAGCCAAAACAAATTAAAATGAAATGCCCAAAAATAAAGGTGGCAGTTTGCAAAAGTAGGGTAGAGGGAGTGAAAAAACTTCTTAACCACGACCAAAATATTGATATAATTATATTAGATGATGCACATCAGCATAGAAAAATAAAAGCAGGTATAAATATTTTACTTACGGACTATAATAATCTTTTTATCCACGATAGTTTTTTGCCTTATGGCAGATTGAGAGATAATAAATCTCAATACGAAAGAGCAAATATTATTATTATAACTAAATGTTCAACAGACCTAAAGCCAATAGACAGGCGTATTATTTCTACTGATATAAATTTGCTTCCTTATCAAAAAATATTTTTTAGTTATATAAAATATGGCGAAATAACACCTGTTTTTAAATTCAAAAAAAATAAAATAAATAAAGAAACTCAAATATTACTGATAACAGGAATAGCAAATTCCAAACCACTTATAGAATATTTAGAAAAAAACATATCAAAAAATATTACACATTTTGATTTTCCAGACCATTTTTCTTTTGACAAAAAAAGTATTCAAAAAATAAACAATGGTTTTATGCAAATAAAATCAGATAATAAAATTATTATCACCACCGAAAAAGATGCAGTCAGATTTAGAGAAAACCTTTTATTAAACGATAATATTAAAAAATTCTTTAATTATATACCCATAGAAATAGATTTCCTTTTTGAAACAAAGGAAGGTTTTAATAATCAAATAATTAATTATGTTAGAAAAAATAAAGCAAACCAGCGATTACATTCAAAAACAAACAAATTTTGACCCTGAAGTAGGAATAATTCTTGGCACCGGACTTGGTGGACTTGCCGATGAGATAAAAGTAGAACACGAATTGGACTATGAAAATATCCCAAATTTTCCAATTTCTACCGTAGAAGGACATTCAGGAAAATTATTGTTTGGAACACTTGCAGGCAAAAAAGTTGTTGCACTAAAAGGACGTTTCCACTACTACGAAGGATATTCTATGAAAGAAGTAACCTTTCCTGTAAGAGTTTTTAAATATCTTGGAATCAAGACTTTGATAGTTTCAAATGCAGCAGGTGGAATGAATCCAGATTTTAAAGTAGGAGATATTATGGTTATAAACGACCATATTAATTTATTTCCAGAACACCCTTTGAGAGGCAAAAACAACCCAGAACTTGGTGTTCGTTTTCCAGACATGAGTGCAGTTTACAACAAAAAATATATTCAAAAAGCATTTGAAATTGCCCAAGCAAGAGGAATAAAACTCCAACAAGGAATTTATGCAGGCATTCAAGGACCAACTTTTGAAACTCCTGCCGAATATAAATATATTCGTATTATGGGAGCCGATGCTGTTGGAATGTCCACTGTGCCAGAAGTTACTGTGGCTCACCACATGAGCATTCCAATATTTGCCGTTTCAATAATTACAGACAGCGGTGTGCCTGGCGAAATTGTGGAAGTAACTCACGAAGAAGTGCAAGAAGTTGCACAAAAAGCAGAACCTAATATGACTTTGATTATCAAAGAATTAGTTGGCTCACTTTAAATGCTGCATTCTTTGTAAAATGAAAACTTCCAACTTTTTTATGAGTTGGAAGTTTTTTTTGATGTTAGTAAATCATTTTACGATAAACACTTACTAATATCCCGCAGGGATTTAGTAACGTGTTGCAAACTACCACTACCAAAAATATTATCCTAAATAAGTTTTAATATCTTCTTCTACGGTATTTATTCCATTAATTCCAAAATTTTCTACAAGAACTTTTGCTACATTTGGTGATAAAAATGCAGGAAGTGTGGGTCCTAATTTTATATTTTTTACTCCCAAATGAAGTAATGCAAGTAACACAATTACAGCTTTTTGCTCATACCAAGCTATGTTATAGGCTATTGGTAATTCGTTAATGTCGTTTAATTCAAAAACTTCTTTTAATTTTAGAGCAATAACGGCAAGCGAATAAGAGTCGTTGCATTGTCCTGCGTCAAGAACACGAGGGATTCCGCCAATATCTCCAAGATTAAGTTTGTTGTAACGATATTTTGCACAACCTGCCGTAAGAATAACCGTATCTTTTGGTAATTCTTGGGCAAAATCGGTGTAATATTCTCGGCTTTTCATTCTGCCGTCGCAACCTGCCATAACAAAGAATTTTTTGATAGCACCAGATTTTACTGCATCAACAATTTTATCAGCCAGTCCAATTACTTGATTATGAGCAAATCCACCAATAATTTCTCCTTTTTCTATTTCAATTGGAGCTTCACATTTTTTTGCTAATTCTATTATTTCCGAAAAATCTTTTTCCTTTCCTTTTTCAGCATCTTCAATATGTTTCCAGCCATCAAAACCTGTTGAGCCTGTTGTGAAAACTTTATCGTTGTAGCTTGCTCCTTTTTTGGGAGGCACAATACAGTTGGTTGTGAATAAAATAGGTCCATTAAAACTTTCAAAATCAGTTTTTTGCGACCACCATGCACCGCCGTAATTTCCTACAAGATGTTTGTATTTTTTTAATTTTGGATAATAGTGAGCAGGAAGCATTTCGCTGTGCGTATATACATCTATACCAGTTCCTTCTGTTTGTTTTAGTAGTTCTTCAATGTCTTTGAGGTCGTGTCCTGAAATTAAAATACCTGGATTTTTACCAACACCAAGATTTACTTTTGTCATTTCCGGATTTCCGTAAGTTTCGGTATTTGCTTTGTCCAAAAGTGCCATAACAGAAACTCCAAATTTTCCAGTTTCCAATACCAAAGCGATATTTTCTTCAACTGACAAATTGTCGTTTGTTAGCGAAACTAATGCTTTTTCTGTAAAAATATTTATTTCTTCTTGGTCGTATCCAAGCACATGAGCATGTTCTGCGTATGCAGCAAGTCCTTTTAATCCATACAAAACCAATGCTCTAAGCGAACGAACATCTTCGTTTGGTGCGTCAATTTTTCCGTTCACTGTTTGAGCTTTTGCTTCAAAATCTTTTTCTTCTCCTTCCCAAGTTGCACATTCTGGCAGTTTTTCTAATACAATTCCTTTTTCTGCAAGTTTGGTTTTTAGCTCGTTTCGGTATTTTAAAATAGTTTTTACTTGTTCCACAGAGGCTTTTACGGTAAAATTAGCGTTTGTTATTGTAGTAAATAAAACTTGGTGCATAAAAACCAAAATTTCATCTGTATTAATATTATTTTCCTTTGCTTTTTGAGAATAAATCGCTAATCCTTTTAATAGGTGAACTGAAAGGTCTTGAATATTAATAACTTCTGGTGTAATTCCACAAACTCCTATGGCTCCTTCGCAAGCTACTCCTTTGGCTGCTTCCTGACATTGATAACAATACATTTTCATATCTTTTTGTCTTTTATTGTTAAATAACTTATTTGTTTGATTTATTTTACAAACTTATTCTTTATTTATAAAAAAAAATGTCACCTTTGTTACATTATTGATTTTTTTTTAATTATCATTGTTTTACATCTTTATGAAATATCAATTAATTGACTATAATTTGGCAAGTTGCAATCTTTTTAAAGGTTTGGATACTGATGAAATTAATTTTTTATTCAAAGATTTACATTATCAGATTAAAAATATTGAAAAAGAGCAACATATTGCTTTTCAGGGTGCTGTTTGCAACGATTTGCTTGTTCTTTTGGCTGGCAAGGTTAGTGCAGAAATCACTGATTTAAAGGAAGGTAAAATTCATGTAGCCGAAATTCCTGCGGTAAGTAATTTGGCAGCTGCATTTTTATTTGGGAATAAAAATTTTTTCCCGATAGATATTATTGCCAAAGAAGAAGTTGTTGTGCTGAAAATTCCGAGAGAGTCGGTTGTTACAATGTTGGGACGAAATTTCAAGTTTTCATTAAATTTACTAAATGCTGTATCAGGTAGGGCTCAGTATCTTATGGAAAAAATGAAGTATTTATCGTTTCAAACAATAAAAGAAAAATTAGCATTATATTTGCTCAAAATTTCGGAGAAAAAAAAGACAGATATAATAGAAATGGAGTTTTCTCAGCAAAAAATGTCGGAATTGTTTGGCGTAGCTCGGCAGTCGCTGGCACGAACAACAAAAAAAATGTGCGACGAAAATATTATAAAAAAAGATAAGAAAAAGATTATAATTTTAAGCAAAAAAGCTTTACGGGATATTTTAAAATTATAGAAGTTTTTTATAGCTTTTTTTAAAATTATAAAAATAAAATATTCCTGTAAATATCATTGCTAATCCAATTCCAAAATATATTGAGAATAAAATATATTCAGGTATAATTTCTAAATGCCTGATAGTTATGCCTCCTATTATCATAATCAAAACCATAATGTATGATTTTAATGGAAATAATTTTAAAATATTTATTTTTTCGCTTTTATGATTTTTTATTTTATTAATATTTCTGATACTTAATTTTTTAAAAATATAATTAAATTTTAAAATTCCTATAATTATTCCAGAAGAAATTCCTACTGCTAATTTTTTTGCAGGCATTTCATCTATCCAAGATAATGCTCTGTTTAATAGCATTATACTTATTAGTAGCCAGCCTATTCCTGATATGAAAATTGTTGTGTTTTTTCCCATAATTTATTGTTTCAAACTTTATGCAAAAATACTCTTTTTTTGATTTAAAATATAAAATTTATGTTCAAACTATAATTTCGCATTGGCATTGCTCTGTATAATATTGCTTGATATTGGGTGTTAAGTAAGTTATTTACAGTTAGTTTTATTTCTGTTTTAGTTTTTTTGTAGCTTATTTTTTTACCAAAATTAATATTAAAAATTGAGTAGGGTGGGAGCGTGTGCCTATTTTCTAAATTGCTCGAAGTTGTGTATCTTTTGCCTGTATAATTAATATCAATTTGTGAATAATAGCCTTTAAATGAGATGTTTCCAAACAAACCGAGAGTGTTTTTGGGAATATAAATTAATTGCTGCCCTACCGATTTGTCTCCCATTAAATCTGTTTTCTGATTTGTTGTTTTTGTGAAGGCATAATTTCCTATTAGTTGATATTTTATTTTTTTATGGTGTCCTTCCAAATTTACAGAATATTCTATTCCTCTTGCAAAAACTTTTTTGATATTTTGTGCCGTCCAATATCTAAATTCGCTTGGTCTCCAAACTATCCAATTATCTATTAATGAGCCATATATTGAGGTTGTTTGTTTTATAATATTGTTTTTAAATTTGCTTGTAAACTCTAAATTTACATCTGCCGAATATCCTATTTCTGGGAGCAAATCTGGATTTCCTCCGGGAGACCAGTGCAGGTCGTTGAGGGTAGGAATATTGTAGTTGCGAGAAATATTCGTTTTTAGGTATAGTTGTTTGTTTTTAAGCAATTTATAGTCAATTCCTACGGCTGGAATTGGTGGAATTATTTTTCTGCTAACCATTTTTTGATGAAGTAGAAAGAAGGCGGAAAAACGAGAGTTTATTTTTTTGTGATAGCTAAATTTTAGACCATTTTCGTTTCGTTTTGCGTTGTATTCTGTAAACGAATATGTTGTTGTGTCATAAATATTTACAAAATCGTAGTTGTAAAAAAAATCTAATATAAAATTATTATTAGAGTTTGGCAAATATGAAATTTCCGCATTATTAAATATGCTATTTGAATTACTATTTGAATTGTTTTTTACTATGTATGAGCTATTTGTAGAATCTGCCAAAAAATATTTTATGTTGTTGTAAATATATCCACTATTTATTTTAATATTTATTTTATCAAAATTTATGCTGTAATTTGCTGTTGTTTTCAGTTCCCTATCTGTCTGGTGTTGTGTGCGATGCAAACCACTATACGACATTATTGATGGTATATTTTTATTAGATTTTTGTCCCCATAGAATTATGGAAATAAAACTTTTTGGGCTAAGCCTAAAATATGATTCTTGTATAATTCCACTTTTTTTGTATTCTGCATTTTTCTGATATTCAATATATTTATCTGGTTCAGAATTGTTTATATATTTAAAATTGTTGTCAGATTTTTCTAAAAAAAAGCGAGTTTTGAATTGCATTTTTTTTGTGCCAACACCAATTTTAACAAATGGGGCATAAGTTCCAAAACTTGCTATTTTTTGAATTGTTTGAACTGATATTTTTTTATTCCAATTTGGTTTGTTGTTTATGTCCACAATTCCTCCCAAAGCTCCGCTGTTTTTTGTAAGCGAACTTCCTCCCTGCAAAACAGTTATGTCGTCAATAAAAAAAATTGGGATTGATGATAAATCTACTTGCCCCATCATTGGCGAATTTAGTTTTATTCCGTTCCAAATAACTTGTGTGTGTGTGGCAGAAGTGCCTCTAAATGATGCTGTTGATAGGCTTCCTTTTCCGTAGTTTTTAATAAAAATATTTGTGTTTTTGCTCAATACTTCGGATAGGTTGTTTTCTGTGTTTTCGGAGAGAATTATAGAGTCTATTTGATTGGATATAATTCCTTTTTGGGTAAGTTTTTTGTTTTCTATTATTACCGATTTTATTTTTATCGTATCTTTAACTATTTGAGAATAAGAGTTTTGATTTATGAAGATTAATAAAGTAAAAAAACTAAAATGTAGGAATTTCCACATTTTAGTTTTTCCGAGTTTTATAAAATAAAATTTTACAACTTTCAATTTTCTTAATTTTTCAGACCAATAACTAATCCAACGCAACCACTTTTTTCTTCTGCACCTTCTTTTGCTTTAGGCACATATATAAAGATTTTTACACGTTGAGTTTTTTCATTTTTGTAGTCAAAAACGGGGTTGTATTTATTATTTTTGTTATCGTATATTTCTTCATCGTTCCAAGTTGTTATTTTCATATTGATATTTTTGGGTAAGTCTTCTTGTGATTTTACAATAAACCGATATGAAATATCTTTTGTTAATGTTTTGTATATTAAGAGTTCTTCTCCTTCATACATTTTTAGAGAATTGTATCTACCACTCAAAATATAGTCGTCTAACATTGGCACAACCTCGTCTTGGGTAAATTGCCTGCATTGGGCTTCTACCCAAATAAAAGATGATGTTAGAAATATTGTTAGAAATAAAATTTTAATTTTTTTCATATTTTTGGTATTTTATTTATTTTCAAATTCATTAACATAACGCAAGAAAGTTAATGTTTGTTTTTAAATATTGTTAGAATTATTTACTAAATGTTATTATATGTATTTAATAATTGTAAATACTCCTTTTGGCTTTTTGTTTAGATTTTTTCAAATTCAAAGAACTATTTGAGTTAGTTTACATATTCTGCTCTTATTTCGTAAATTTTGCTTTTTAGTTTATCAAAATCTTTTTGATTAATTGGCTCTTCAATTTGCGAGTAAATATTTTTAAGCTCTTTTAGTTCTTCGTATAATAATTCTATGTCTTTATTTTTTTTGTAAATTTCTAACAATCCTATTAAATCTTCTAACGAAAATTGTTGTTCATAAATTATTGTAACTAAGTCTGGATTGTTTTTTACAGAGTCTCCAACTAATTGAACTGAAAGGTATAATCCTTCTATCCAGCCTCCCAAAACTATTAGTGCAGCTGTTTCTCCTCTGTCGTTTTCTTCTAAATACGCACTTGAACTCATAAATGTTTCAGATACGATGTTTAAAATTTTATTTTTATCTTCAATATTGTTTTCAATTTTTTGTAAAGTAGTGTCGCTTATTATGTTAAGTATTCCAAGTTGGTCTGCTAACTTTTTAGATGTTGCAAGATAGTTTATTGTTTCTTGTTTTTGGTCAAAAAGTGTTGTGTAGCTTAAGTCTGCACTATACACTCCCAAATTTAGTGCCATTTCTTTGGAGGTGGAATAATGACTTACTTTTGAAGTTGGGTTTAAAAATTCGTTGGTGTATTCTACGTTTGCCGTTTCAATAATCATTGCCATTTCTATTGGCGAAGGCAACGAATAAAAAATCATTTTAGCTTTTTCGTATGCTTGTTCGGTTTCTTTATTGTTTTTTGTATCTACAATATCTTCTTTATTTTCGTTTACACATGCCGAAAGCATAAAAATTATTACTATTGATAAAAAAATATTTTTCTTCATTTTTATTATGATTAAATTGTTAGATAGTTATTTATTTGTTTTTATTTTAAGGTTAGGTAAAACTTAACCGTTTTTAGTTTTGTCTATAATTCAAAATTATGATAGTTTGCAAAAATACAAAAAAAAAGTATTATTTAAAATGTTCCTATAAAAAATAGAAGACCAAAAAATATTAATAAACTTGCTCCTACTACATTAAATATTTTGTATATTTTTTCTGTTTTTTTGCTGTCTTTTGCATATAATTTTGTTATTATTTTTTTAGAGAATAGTGAAACTATTGCAATTGCTGAAATTGTAAATCCCATTCCAAGCATAATGAAAAAAGCTGATATTATTCCAATGGTTGTAAGTCCCATAGACGATAAAAAAGTTACTATTATTATTGTTCCCGGACACGGAACAATGCCAACAGATATGATAAATGAAATAAAAGATGCTTTATTGTTTTTAGGAATATGCTCGTGCGAATGTGAGTTTTTTTTCAAAAAATTTTTTAATAGTAAAAAAAATCCGATAAGGATAATTAAACCAAAACTAAAACGAGTAATTAGTTCGGAAATATTATCTATTTCGGCTGCTTCTGATGCGTATGTTTTTAAACTAAAGACAATAACTAATGCTATTATTAACCCAGATAGTCCGTGTGCTAAGGCAATTGCATAGCTTGTGTATATTGCTTTTAGTATTTTTGGTTTTTTTGTTAAAATATAAGAAAATACAAAAATTTTTCCATGTCCAGGTCCTAATGAGTGTAAAATTCCATAAAGAAATGCAAACGAAAAAATTAAAAACAGAGGCCAAGTTTTTTTAGATTCATTATAATTGAAAGATAGGTTGGCAAGCTCATCTTTTAATTTTCTTTGGAGTTCTGCATTTTTTCTAATAAATTTATTGAAAACAGATATATTTATTTTTTGTGTGTTCGTGAAATTTGTTGTGTTTTGAGATGTAGAACTTGTATCAATAATAAGCGTGTTTGTATCGGTATTTTCGTTGGAAAATAAAGGATTGCCTTGCGAAAAGGCTATATTCGTTTGTAATAAAAGTAAAATTATTATGTGAAGAATATATTTCATCTGTTTTAAATTTATTTTAATCATCTCCTTGTGTGCGAATGATTTATATTGCGTTAGCTAAAAAATCACCCGAATGGGTGTTTTATTTGTTTTTGCATTTTGAAAATTACAATTATTATTGTTTTTATTTGCTTAAATTTAAAATCAGACAATCTGGATAAATTTGATTATAATAAAAAGCTTGTTTTTTATCCTCTATTATTTCATAGTTGCTACTAATAAAATGATTATTTTCAAAATTAACAGAATTAATTTCTACACTAAAATAATACGAATGGTCGTAGGCAGCTATTTTTACTGTTTTTTGAGTTTCAGTAATATTTATATTTGTGATTATTTCAAAATAATAGGTTACAACTCCGTCTTTGTAAGAGGAGGTAAAGTTTGCAATATTATCTGAGGTTATTTTTTTTTCATTATCAGTAATATAAATAAAGTAGTTATAATTTACCAAGTTAGAGAAGGCTTTTTCTTCTATGTTTTTAATTTCAGACTCATCAAAAATTTTATTTTTATTTTTATCAAAAGTTTGTAGTAATTCTTGACTAAATACTTTGTCAAATTCAAATTCAATTTTTAATTTATTAATTGTGTTGTTGCTAAAGCATACAGTTACACCTGTTTTTATAAAAATATGGGGGTGAGATTCTGCATAGTAACTTGAAAAAATAAAAAATAATAGTAAAAGTAGTATTTTTTTCATCTGTTTAAGATTTATTTTAATCATCTCCTTGTGTGGAGAATTTTTATAATGCGTTAGCTATATGATTGTGAGAGCAATCACCCCAAATGGGGGGCATCTGTATAAAATTTTGTTTAGTATATTAATCCGTAAATTTAAGATGTTTTACCGAGCGTCCTTCGTTAGCAAGTTCTTGTAGGGCATCTATTCCTATTTGAATATGGTCTTCTACAAAATTATTAGAAACTTTTTTGTCGCTGCTTGCTGTTTTTATTCCAGTAGAAATCATTGGCTGGTCAGAAACTAAAAGCAATGCTCCTGATGGAATTTCGTTAGCAAATCCTACAATAAAAATTGTTGCAGTTTCCATGTCTATTGCCATTGAGCGGGTTTTTTGCAGATAGTTTTTAAAACGTTCGTCCCACTCCCAAACTCTTCTGTTTGTGGTATATACAACACCAGTCCAGTAGTCTTTATTGTGGTCTCTAATTGTTGAAGACACAGCACGTTGCAAATTAAATGCAGGCAAGGCGGGAACTTCTGCAGGCATATAATCGTCAGATGTTCCGTCGCTTCGTATGGCTGCTATTGGAAGAATGAGGTCTCCAAGTTGATTTTTTTTCTTTAAGCCTCCACATTTTCCGAGAAATAAAACTGCTTTGGGTTTTATTGCTCCAAGCAAATCCATTATTGTTGCAGCGTTGGCACTTCCCATGCCAAAATTTATCATAGTAACACCTCCTCCCGATGCGTTTGGCATTGGGCTATTTTCTCCAACTATTTTTGAGCCGTATTTTTTTGCAAAAATTTTAAGATAATTGTTAAAATTTGTTAGCAAAATATAGTCGTCGAAATCTTCTAATGCACGATTAGTGTATCGTGGTAGCCAATTTTCTACAATTTCTTGTTTAGTCATTTTATGTTATATTTAGTTTGTTTTTTGTTAAGCCTGTAAATATCATTATTTTGTTAATTGATATATTTTCAGATTTCATTAGTTTTCCTATTTATTCAAGTTGGTTTTTGAGGGGGCTAACGGAAACTTCTTGATTTTCGTTACCTTTTTTCGCACTTCGTAAATTGAAAGTAAAATGTCAATTATTCAGCACTTTGAAAATTAATTATACTTTGAAAAAGGCAATGAAATTCAAGAAAATGTTAGGTATTTAATTGTCAAATAGTTCAGCAGGGTTTATTTTAAATTGTAACATTTGTGCCGTTTTTCGTCCATTATCTCCTCCTTTCCTCTGCATTGTAATATTCCCAATTTTTATATTTCCTTGTTTTGTGATTTTCACCTCTCCATTTCCAAAATGATTTAAAACAATATTTATCGGTTTCAAAACCCACTTTGCCTCTGTTTCAATTTTTTGAGCAACAAGCATCCATTCTGCTGAAAACTTTCCTCTTCCTTTAATAATATCATTGACAATCAAAGCTTTGTTGTTTTTAATCCAGCTTATTAGCATATCTTGATTTGCTTGATTAAATTCATTTATAAATGTTCGCCTTTCATCTTTTGGATTTTTAATTGTAGGCAAAATTTCTCCTGTGTATTTTTTCAATAAAACCGTAATATTTTCAGGGATTGACCACATTTCCACATATTTATCAACCCATCTTTTGTCAATTTGATTAAATCCTTTCAAATTACTAACTAATTTAACTTGAATATTTTCAACGTCTATTGCTTTTTTTAGTTTAATCGTAATTTGAACTTGCATATCTGCTTTGTAACCCGACAAAACAATAGCTTCAACATATTCTATTTCGTCAAGTTTATAATCCATTATTTCAAGCCAAATTTTTGCGTTACTATCTGTTTTCCAGTTATTAAACTTGTAAACTATATCTTTCTCGTTCTGAAATCCTTGTTTGGCTGTTTTTGAGCCTAATTTTTGTTTCTTGTACATTTCTTTCAATAGTGTTTAAAATTTCATTTACGATGTATTGTAATACATTTATTGACACGCTGTTCCCAAACTGTTTATGTGCTTCGGAAACACTTTTGTGATAAATAAATGTTTCAGGATAACCTTGTAATCTTGCACATTCTCTGGGTGAAAGTTTACGAATTTTATTATTGATTTTATATAATCCTGTTTTTGAACCAGCACCTCCTCCGTAAGCAGATAAGGTTATTGCGTGTCCTTCTGGGTGATATATTCTTTCTCCTTGTCCACCTTTATTTACTTTCCCGATTTGAAAAGGTTTATTAGGTAGGTCAATTTCTCCAAAAATATTTTTTTCGGGTTTGTATTCTTTGTAAAAAACTATATCATCTCGCTCAATTATTTTTCCATTTTTAGGATTATTTTCTAATATTTCAGATAACGATGAAATAATATTTAATGAAGGAAAATCAAAGTCGGTAATTTCAAAATTATCTTTGTTAAATGCAATAATGTAAATTCTTTCCCTGTTTTGAGGAAGTCCGAATCTACTTGTGTTAAGAACTTTGTAATGAACGGTATAATTCATTTCATTCAAAGTTTTTAATACTACTTTTAATGTTTTTCCGTTATCATGTTTTGCGAAATTTTTTACATTTTCTAAAAATAGAATTTTCGGACGATGATAATTTACAATTCTGGCAATATCAAAAAATAATGTTCCTCTTGTATCCTCAAATCCTTTCTGTTTTCCTGAGATTGAAAATGCCTGACAGGGAAATCCTCCACATAATATATCGTGTTTTGGTATTTCTTTTTCATCAATGATTGTAATATCTCCTGCTGGTTTAAAATTATGATTTTGCTCATAAATATCAGATGCTTTTTTGTCAATTTCTGATGCAAAAACACATTCTGCTCCGAAAGATTTTAGTGCATAATGAAATCCTCCAATACCTGCAAATAAATCAATGAATTTATATTTATTTAAGATTTTATTATTTTTTATATCAATCATTTCTTTTTTTTACAAAGATAATCATTTTTCTATTATCGTTCTCTTTATTGTTTTTTTTTAGTAATACCTAACAAAGGAGTTCTTATCTGTTAAAAAATAATCTTTGCTTAGAGTATTTTTTTGCCTTAGTTAATAAAGACCTAAATGAGTTTTTCATTTTTAAATAGGGTCTGCTGTAACTTTAAATTTTAAATCAATAAGAAGTCCTACATCTTGTGTCAGAGTCTCTCTAACTGTTGCTTCTGTTCTTAGTTTGTATTTTGTTTTTTTTACATATTTGTCTAAATTTTCTTCTGTTGTGGAAAGTTCTATTGTTTTAGCGTCGCTTTCAATGTTTTCTATGTATGCTATTTCTATTTCTTGTTCGCCGTCTGTAGAAATATAAATGCGGAGTGATTTTAAGAAGCTAAAAGTTTTTTCATTAGGCGATGTTATGGTTATTTTTAGTTCTTCTATGCTAATATCTTTTACTAATTCTATTTTTGTATTATTATTTTCAAACTCTGTTTCAGAATTTGTTGTTATATCTGGAATAGGTATTTCAAATGGAAGCGAAAAATTAAATGGGAGTAAATTGCTTTCTATAACTGTTTCGCTTTGGTCTGAAACATAGAATGTTAATAAATTGTCTATTTTTTTACAAGAGTTAGAAAAAATTAGAATCAATAAACCTAAAATTATTACTGAATTTTTTTTCATGTTTTTTTGTTTAAATTTTAATACAAAGATAAAACTTTTTTTTAATAACTGGGACAATTACAATTTTTTCTTGGCTTTCGAGAAAACCAATATTTGTAACCAAAAAGCACTCCGAGAGAATTGCCATTTATTTGATTTAACGACAAACTAAAATCTCCAAACTTATTGATAGAGTAGTTATATTCAATTTCGCCACTTAGCCAAAAGTTTTTATAGTCAAGAGGGTCAGAGTGTTCGTAAAAATTATTATCAGTGTAGTTATTAATACTTGTCCAGCTTTCTCGGTAAAAAATAACAGGACCAATTCCGGCATAAATAGAATGTCTCCATCTTTTAAAAAGCCTATATCTTATTAATAATTGGGTTGAACCCGAAAATTTTGAGCAAGCATCGTTTTTAACGGTTTGCAATATTTTGAAAGAAGTGTAAATGCTTCCAAAAATTTCTGCACTTAATTGAATGCCAGGCTCTAATGTTAGTTGTCCGTTGTCTAAAAGTTTTGTTTTGTATAAATTACTGTTTTCGTTTTTATAAAAATTATAACTCAACGAATTGGCTTTTATACACATATTGCTCTGAGCAAAACAACAGTAAGTGCAAATAAATAATATTGCAGATGTTAAAATTGTTTTCATGTTTTTAGAAGTTGAATTTTACCACTTAATAGTTTTTTCTTTTATAGATTTTAGATAGTCGTTTGTTTTGCTAAAATGCTTGTTTCCCAAAAAACCTCTGTGTGCCGACAGCGGCGAAGGGTGTGCCGATTCCAAAATATGATGTTTTTTGCGGTCAATAATTTTTCCTTTTTTTTGAGCGTAAGCTCCCCAAAGCAAGAATACTACGTTCTCTTTTTGCTCAGAAACAGCTTTAATAATAGCATCAGTAAATTCCTCCCAGCCTTTTTTTTGATGCGAGCCAGCATTTGCCGCACGAACTGTAAAAGTGGCATTAATCATCAAAATTCCTTGCTTTGCCCAGTGTTCCAAGTTTCCAGATTTAGGAATTTCCAAACCAATATCAGAATTTAATTCTTTGTAAATATTTCTTAGCGACGGAGGAATGCGAACTCCCTCTTTTACCGAAAAACACAATCCATGTGCCTGATTTTCGCCATGATATGGGTCTTGCCCCAGCATAACAACTTTTACTTTTGAAAAAGGACAAAGTTCAAAAGCACTAAAAATTTCGTCTGCTTTTGGATATATTGTTTGAGTTTCATATTCTTTATCTACAAAATTTGCGAGCTTCTTAAAATACTCTTTTTCAAACTCTTGCTCTAAAACTTCTTTCCACGATTTTTCTATTTCTAAATTCATTAGTTTGGGATTTTTTTTGTTTTAATTTTTGAAGAACTTATCAATTTCTGTTGCTATAATTTCAGTATAATTTGTATTTTCCAGAACTGATTTTTTTTGGAATTTTAAATTTTAAAAGTTTCTATGCGGTCTTTTGTGGTAATTTTCACAAGCAATAAGCCATTTGGTATTTCTTGCAAATTAATTCTTTCGTTGTTTAAACCAGACAGGTCTTTAAGACCGGTCTGGTTTTTTTGCTACAAATTTTTACTCCTCCAACAAAACATATTCATCTACACCAGTATCTATGTATAAAATACCATCTAATTTTGAGGTATATACTTTAAAAACCTCTAAATTATCATGCCATGCAGTTATTTCATAAACTTCTTTATAATATTTTGTGCCTACCTTAAGAGAGTCGTAGCTATTGGTAACTCCATTTTCTCTACTGGGTATATCTAAAACATTTAAATCTTCTCGTTTTCCTTCTAACCTAATACCTGTAAAAAAAGAAGAAGTATCTACTGTCTTGTTTATTATATTAATACCTAACACTTCATAACGAGTATTGGGACTAGGTATACTTATCATATTGTAATATATATGTGTAGTGTCGCTTCGTTTTACCTCCATATACAAAGTATCTTTATTGTTTTTAATCATATAAAAACTATCTCCATCACTGTAAGCATAATATGTATATCTTTCTTTTGTTTTTTTAGGAATATATTCATCTATAACATCTTTACAAGAACAAAAAAAGAACGATAAAACTAAAATAATTAAATATCTTCTCATTGCTTTATAATTTTGAAGGTTTCTATGCGGTCTTTTGTGGTAATTTTAATTAGCAATAAACCATTTGGTATTTCTTGCAAATTAATTCTTTCATCTCTGAAAAACTCTTGTTCGTATAATAAATTAGCTGTTACATTAAATATTTGAATTACAGCTAATTCATTGGTTTGTAAATTTACTGTAAAATAATTATTTGCAGGGTTTGGATATATTTGAGTGGTATTAACTTTGCCAAAGTTTTGGAATTTTGGCAAAGTTGCTACTTCGTTGCTGTAGTTTTTTGCCTGTTTATTTCCAATTTTGTTATAGTTTACAACATCGCAAGTTATATCGCTTAGTATTGTTTCACTTGTTCCTCCGTTTGTATCAAATCCAGGTTCAAAATAAATTCCATCGTTTGCAATAAATTCGGTATGTGTGTTGTTTGATAAAGTAAAATCGCCTTCGTGATACCTTTCTGATACATCTCTACCAACTGTTATAGTGCTTGTAGATTCGTATCTGGTGTTGTATGTTACATTATGGTTTTGCAAATACAAGTCGGCAGGTGCAATGTTTTCTAAAATCCACGTCTTTCCTTTCCCTTGATTATAATCATTACTATTTTCTTCAATTCCTTCATTAAATAAACTTTCAATAACATGGAAATTATTTTCATCATTTACATAAATTTCATCAAAAGGAGTTAATGCGTTATTAATAGTAATAGAAAAGTTATCGTTAAATTCAAAGTAAGCATCTTCTTCTATATCTGTATAATCATTATCCCAATTTGTATTTGTAGCATCTAATGCACTTTTTACTGGAATAAAATTATCTCTTTTGTTTCGTTCGGCATAAGCAGGTATCCAGCCATGTGCTGTTAAAAGATCATTTGCTAATATATGAAAATTTTGTTGTCCTCCTGCATAAGTATCAAAAGGGACGTTGTCTTTTATTCTAACATCGTTGGCATTTAGTGGCAACCAATACCCTGGAATAAATAATACTCGGGGTATATAAACAGACACCAAGCCCTGAAAAATTAACTTTTTATAATTGTCGTTGGGCAGAGCATCATATCGTCCATAAACAAGAATTTGAGTAGGAATACCTATCCAATGAAAAGGTAAGTATATTCCACCTGTATATAAAGTTTTACTTGCTGCTATTTTGGAGGGTTCTGCTGTGCTACTACCATTTGCCATTGCTATTTTACGGCATTTGTTTGGGTAGCCGTTGTGTGGCGGATTTAGATTGTGCAGCTTGTCGTAAAATTCATTAAAATCTGGGTGTGGATTTGCATTATTTGTCCAAAAACCAGTAGCATCGTGGTGATATATTAACATTTGTTTGGCTGCATCGCAATTTATTAGTTGGTCTATTTCTCCTACTGCCAAATTTACAAGAACAGTATTTGTTAAAAACCTCCCGAGATGTTGTAGTCCAAGAGTTACATTTGCTCCTTGGTGTGGGGTGTCAAAGGAAAAATATAGTTTTGTTTGGTGTTCCATATTGTTTTGTTCCATATATGCTAATGCGTAGCGTGTAATTAGTCCGCCCATGCTTGGTCCTATGATAACAAGTTCGTTGGCAAATATTTTATTGTTATTAATGTATTGTATAACTTCAACTGTTGTCATTGCATTTTCTTCAATATCGCCTCCTCCATCTGCAAAATTTAAAATTAGCACGTCAAAACCTTGTGCTCTAAGTTCATCGGCAAGTTCCATGTCGTTGGCAACCCAGTAAAGGTGGTTTTCATAGTCTTCTTTATTGTAGTCTTGTTGGCTTATGTGAAAATTTCGATTGTTTGTTGCATCAAAACCTTCTACTAATAGAATAGGTTTTCTTATTTTGCCATCATTGTGTCCGCAGGCTTGCCAAAGACCTAATTTGTCTATTTCGTCTTCATTTCCTTCTCCAAACTCAATAACATAATTAGGGTCTGGAAATTCATCACTTGTAAATTTTTCTTTGGATTTATTAGGAATATTAAAATATGAATATTTTTTGTTGCCTTTGTAGTTAGAAACAACATTGTTTTTTGTGCCTACTTCAACAGAAAAGCTATTTGATTCTAAAAGCTCATTGTTTAATTTAGTTTTGCCTTTTTGTTGTGTTCTATTAGAAAAATAAAATTGGTTGCTTTGCATTACTGGCAAACTGGAATGTTTTTCGGAGAGCAAAACAAATGAAGCAAAAACTGTATTTACCAAAAAAGGAGATTCGTTGGTAGAATAAATAATGTTGTTTCTAATTTCTATTAGTCCGTCTTCAAGTGCTGTGGGCGAAATATAATTGTATTCAAAATCTAATATAATTAGAGGCAAAGCATTATTGGTGTTTACAAAATTGTCTATTTCTATTAATAAATTTTCTATTTCGGGCAGTTGTTTTTTGCCTTTAAACGAGTGATATATTTCGGCATAAAGCTGGTAAAAATTTGCCTCGTCCATAACAGAGTCGTTTGGAGTTCCCTGGAATTTAAGAATATCCGAAAGTGGCAATATTTGCGGATAAAAAATATTAGTGGTTAAAAAACTTGTATCTATTCCCGAAAATAAATCTTCGAAAATATACGTATTTACGTTTTTGCTTCTTTGCCTTTCCCAGTCAATAGTAGCCACAATGCTATCTATATTGGGTGTTTGAGCAAAACTCAAACTAAAAAATAGGCTTAAAATTAGTGTTATATTTATCTTTTTCATTGTTATTTTATTTTTAATCAAAACAGTAATTATAAATAATTGTGTCAATCTCAGTTGGTGATATCCATTCAAATGTTTCTGCTCTAATTATGCCTAAGTTTTCTGATGTGTAAATACAAAAAGCAGTTTCTTTACAATTTGTTACATTAGAAGTTAGTCTATAGACATTGTTAAATTTCCGTCCATTTAATTCTATTATTTCATAATAACTACAAATATTTTCTTCTTCTATTCCTAAGAAATAGAAATAGAAGCCGTGCATATTCATATGATCATCATAGTTTATGTAAATTCTTCCAATTACTTCGTTTTCAACAGAGTAAAATAATACATTAAAATATTGATAATGGTTTTTAGAAAAAAGGGTTACTTCTTTATGCGTATATTCTTCTACGTCTCTTGCAAAAATAATAATTGTGTCGCCTTTGTTGCTCACCATTTTAAAATGTTGGTCTTGGTGTAGCAGGTAGTAATCTACCAGCAAGGCAGCACGTTCTTCTGGTGTAACCTCGTATGTTTCGGAGCAAGCAAACAAAAACAGTGATAATATTATTAAAATTGTGTATTTTTTCATATTAATGCGAATTAAGGTTTAAAATTAAATAAATGCAGCTGTAAGTCTGCCAAGTATATGAACAATAAGTCCCTTTGTTGAACGGACTCTAAAAGCTCTTTGAATTTCTGTTTTTTGAATTAACCAACTAAAAAAAGACTCTATTGGTTCTCTAATTTTTGACACAGCAGAAGAGAATAAATCATTAAAAGCTCTGTCTCTTTTTTTAAGACATTTAGTTTTTCCTTTTGTCTCTTTAACAGGTGTATACATTACTGAGTTATTCTTTTTTACTAATTCTGGGAAAAAATTATTGTCAGTATAAATTTTATCACCCCAAAAAGTTCTATTTTTAAAATTAGACCAATATTGTTTAAAAACATTTAAGTCATTTTCAGATGCTTGGGTAATTATAATTGATTCAGGGTAAGGTATTGTATTTGGTCTTCGGAAACCTAATGCGTGAAGTTTTACCCCATGATACCAAAGATTTTTAGTAGAATTATAACTTTTATCTGTTATTTCTAAGGCTACTTTGGCTTTTCTTTTTCCAGAACAGGTAATGATAGGCATTGAATCTAAAAGACTATTATTGAAATCACAATTTTTAGGCATATTTGAAGCTATTATAATTTGACTTAATCTTTCAAAAACAGATGACAAATTATTTAATCTGGTATTAAATGCGACATACGAAGGCATATCAGGAAACCATGAAGACATGTAATCCTTAGTAAAATCGTAAATTTGTTTTATTTCAAAGTATTTTTGTTCCTTCATAACAAATAAATATATAGTAATAACTTCAACATCAGTAAATTTTGGCTTATTATTATTCAAAAAACGAGAACAATGAAATTTTAAATCATTTTTGTATAATTCGCTGATTTTTAAATATACAGAAACAAGCCTAAGTTGCTTGTAATCAGATATTTGGAGAAATATTAAAAAGTTAAAAAACTTTGTAATATACTTATATTTAATCAATTAACCAAATTTATTTTCATATTTGGGAAATGAATTTAATTCTTGAAAAACACACTTTTTTAAACCTTAATTCGCATTATTACTTGTCTTTAAGAATTAAAACTTCTTTTTGTAAGGTTTCTATTTTTTTTTAAGTAAAGCGAATATTACAAAATAGGGGGGCGGATTACATTCCTGCTGATGCTTTTGATTTTTTTCATGTTGTTAGGTTTTTTAATATTAAACTTATACTTACCCCGTAAAGTTAAAATTTATATTTCTAAAAAACAAATATTTTTTGATAAAAAACAAAAAATGATTTAATTATTTAGATGTTTACTGGTATTGTGAAATTTGAATTAAGCAACAAAGGTGCGAAATCAATAGCCTTGCCTGTTAGGGAAATGTAAGTTGTTGAATTGAAGTAAGCACCAAAGGTGCGTAATCGGTTACCAACATGATTGATATCGCACCTTTGCTGCTTTTTTTATTTAGCAAAATAAAATAACAATTCAGTTAATTCTCCAAAATATTCAGTTTGCTTTTCGCAGAAGCTACCTTTGCCAAAGTTTAGGGCTTTGGCAAAGAAGAACAACCCAGTTTGCTCATAAAAAAAGCCAGTTTGCTTATCAAACAGCCCAGCTCGCTCAAATTTCAGTTCAAAGACCAAACTATGTAGTTCTTTGACCCTATAGGTGTGCAAAATGCACAATAGACCGTTCTTAGACCTCGCTATTGGCTACAAGATGCTCTATAGAATAGTAATTTTTATTAAAAAAATATTAAAAATCTATCAATATTTTAGAAAAATATAAAAAAAAATATAAATATTTTTGGGGTGTTTACATAAAAACAAAAAAGTATTTTTAACGATTTTCGGCGTTAAATTATATTTAAAAATTCTTACTAACAATAGAGTGCAATGGAATATTTCCATTGTAGTTCAAAAATTTAATTTGATTTAAAAATGAAGGAAACTACGTTTTTTATATCGCATTTAATTATTTGTTCCTATGTAAACATTCTAATTTATTATTATTTCGTTCAAATTTCTTTTAGGAACGTGGTGAACTTCGTTTTCGTCTCGCCAATATTTTATTTTGTTGTTTTTTATTTCTTCAATAATAATTTCCTCTTTTGGCTTGCCAAGTGCAACGACTGACAGTATTTTCAAATTTTCAGGAAGATTTAAAATTTCGGATAATTTTGGTCTGTTTACTGCCGCAATAATACAGCCACCAAGTTCATTTTCAACTGCTCCAAGTAAAATGCTTTGGCAGGCAATCCCCAAGTCTGTATAAATCCAACTTGGCAAATCGGCTTTTGCAATATTTGTATCAGCCATAATAACTATGTAAGCAGCAGGCTTTTCACCCTCTTTGGGAGCATTCCAGTCTTTCAAATATCCTGCCCAAGCAAGCTGCAAAAATATTTGCTCATTTTTTATAGTTTCGTTAGAAATATAAAATTTTAGTGCTTGCTGATTTCTTGCCGACGGCGATAGACGGGCTAAATCTACTAAATTTAATAGAAAATCTTTTTCAATTTTATGTTTTTGCTCAAATCTGCGATAACTTCTGTTTTGCAAAATTAGTTTTTTTATATTCATTTTAGACAAATTTTGAATTAGTTATTTTTTATTTAAAAATCTTTAAATTTATAAATAGTTGTATAATAAGATTTTAAAAATATTATGACTGTAAAGTTAAAAAATATTTCAAAAAACTTCAAAAAAAATTTGTTTTTAAAAAATAATAGTTACCTTTGCAGTCCAATTTTTAATTGCGGATGTGGCGAAATTGGTAGACGCGCTAGACTTAGGATCTAGTGCCGCGAGGCATGGGGGTTCGAGTCCCTTCATCCGCACTAAAAGCCGCCTACTTTGTGTGGGACGGCTTTTTTTATGTAAATAATTTCTTAAATTTTGAAGTTTTGTATGAAAATAATTATTCAGAACTTTAAAATTCCAAAAAAAAAATTAAACTTCAAAAACTTCAAAAATTTCAAATAAAATGGAAATTACAAGAAAAGAAACAGGTGATTTAATGGGAGTAATGACTATTAAAATATCTGAAAATGATTATCAAGAGGGCGTAACAAAAAGCCTTAAAAAATTAAGACAACAGGTTCAAATGAAAGGTTTTAGACCGGGAAAAGCTCCACTTGGTTTAATAAAAAAAATGCACGGAAATCAAGTTCTTATAGAAGAAGTAAATAAAGTGCTTGGCACAAAAACAGAAGAATACATTAGAGAGGAAAATTTGAGACTTTTTGGAGATTTACTTCCAAGACACGAAGAGACTTCTTTTGATATAGCGAAATCTAAAGATTTTACTTTTGCTTTTGATTATGGTTTATTTCCTGAAGTAGATATTGATTTAGCAGAACAAAAATTTACTTCTTATAAAATTTCTGTTTCGGAAGAAGAAATTGATAAAGAAATAGAAAATTTTAGAAAACAAAACGGAACTTTTGAAGAAGAAGAGGAAGCTGTTGAAAAAAGCCAATTAGAAATTAAACTTGTTGAAACAGGAAAAGAAGGAGACGAGGCACTAAAATCAGAAGGCAAAATTCTTGTGGATATGATACAAGATGAAGAAATAAAAAAACAATTTATTGGACTTAAAAAAGAGGCTAAATTAACTATTGATGTTAAAAAAGCATTTACTAATGAAGCTGATTTAGCAGGTTTATTGAAAATAGAAAAAGAAAAATTAGCAGAAATTAACAACGATTTTGAAATAGAAGTAGTAAAAATTGAAAAATTTGTTGTTGCAGAATTAAATCAAGAACTTTTTGACAAAGCCTTTGGCGAAGGAAATGTAAAATCGGAAGAAGAGCTTAGAGCAAAATTTAAAGAAGAAATAGCAAAAGCATACGAAAAATATTCTAAAAATAGATTTAATGCAGATGCTCAAAAAGAATTGATGAAAATTGAATTAAAGTCGCCAGACGAATTTATTACAAAATGGCTACTATCAAAAGAAGAAGGCAAAGAAAATGCAAAAACAAAAGAAGAGGTAGAAAAAGATTTGCCTCAATTTAAAGAAGAGTTAAAATGGCATTCTATTAAAGCATATTTCTTAGAAAAAAGCGGTGGCGAAATTTCAAGAGAAGAAGAGATAGAGGCAAATAAAAAATTAACTTTAAGCCAACTTTCTCAATACGGACTTCCAACAGGTAGCCTAAATGATGAATTGCTTACTCAAATTGCGACTGAAAGCCTTGATAAATTAAAAGAAAACGAAAGATATTACGTTAAGGAAATTGCAATAGAAGATAAAGTTTTTGAATATATTTCAGCTAATACAGAAGCTATTGAAAAAGAAGTTTCTATGGACGAATTTCAAAATTTAGATAAGAAAATAGATACAGCAAAATTAGATTTAACTAAAGAAAAAATAGAAGAAGTAAAAAACGAGGAAAAATAAGAAATTATCAGGCAAAAGTGAACTAAAAACTTAATACTAAAAACTAAAATTAATTATGTTAGGAAACGAATTTAAAAAATATGCCATAAAACACAAAGGAATAAGCAGCCTTGATTATGGACGCTATGCAAACCGCATACAAAACATGACCCGCTCGGTGATTGAAGAAAGAGAAATGCCTTTTAGAGAAGTAGATGTTTTTTCACGTTTGATGCTTGATAGAATTATTTTTATTGGCACAGAAATAGACCAAGGAATTTCAAATATTATTCAAGCACAGCTATTATTTTTGGACTCTGCCGACCCTTCAAAAGATATTCAAATATATTTTAATACTCCTGGCGGTTCTATTTATGGAGGTCTTGGAATTTACGATACAATGCAATACATAAATCCAGATATTTCTTGCACTTGCACCGGAATTGCAGCTTCGCTTGGAGCCGTTTTGCTTGCCGCAGGAACAAAAGGAAAACGTTATGCCCTAAAACATTCACGGATAATGATTCACCAACCTTACGGAGGTGTTTACGGACAAGCTACCGATATTTCAATAGATGTGGAACATTTGAAATCTATAAGAACTGATTTATACCACATTATGGCAAAACATACGGGAGCTGATTTTGAAAAAATAAAAAAAGATGTAGATAGAGATTTTTGGATGACTTCGGAACAAGCTAAAGATTACGGAATTATTGATGATGTTATTTTTAGACAAGAAGAAACTAATTAGTGTCTGCTTTTTAGTCTGAAAAATATTCAATATTTATTTTAAATCTTGCAACAAAACTTTAAAAAACTACAACAATGAGAGAAATAAATTTAGAACCAATAAATAATAGCTCTTTTGATATGTTTGAAAAATTTAATTCTTTAAACTATACCAAAAAGTTTTTGGAACACAGAAAGATTTTTTACTGGGGACCAGTTTACGATAGCACAGCCAAAGAAATAGTTGACCAACTAATGTATTTGGAAATGACCGACCCCGGAAAAGAAATTACATTATATTTGAATAGTCCGGGAGGCTCAGTAACAGCAGGCTTAACTATTTACGATACAATGCAAATGATTTCGTCGCCAGTATCAACAATCTGCTTTGGGCTTGCAGCATCTATGGGAGCAGTTTTGCTTTCTGGAGGAGAAAAAGGACGACGATTTGTCTATCCTAATTCTGAAATTATGATTCACCAACCATCAATTGGTGGATACATTCAAGACCAATCAACTAATCTTGAAATTACTGCCGACCAAATTAATAAAACAAAACAACAACTTGCCAAAATTTTGGCTGATAATTGTGGACATTCAGTAGAAAAAATACTTGCAGACGGCGAGCGTGATTATTGGATGGACGCAAAAGAATCTGTAGAATACGGAATAGTTGATGAAATAGTAACAAAAATAAGATTTTAAAATGAAAAAATGCTCATTTTGCGGGAAATCCGAAAAAAAAGTGCCTTTGCTGATTATTGGTAAAGATGGGAATATTTGTAGTAACTGTGCAAAAGAAGCAAATATAATAGTGAAAGAAGACGAGGCATCAAAAAGTGTAGCAACGGCAGAGTCGTTGGAACTAATGAAGCCCAAAGAAATGAAACATTTTTTAGACCAATATATTATTGGGCAAGACGAAGCAAAAAAAGTTATTTCTGTTGCAGTTTATAATCATTATAAACGAATAAAAAATGAGGCAACTTTTGATAAAGATGATGTAGAAATAGAAAAATCAAATATTGTTCTTGTTGGTAGCACTGGAACAGGTAAAACTCTTATAGCTAAAACAATAGCAAGACAGTTACAAGTTCCCTTTGCCATTGTAGATGCCACTGTTATGACCGAAGCTGGCTATGTTGGAGAAGATGTAGAAAGTTTATTATCCAGACTTTTGCAAGCTGCCGATTATGATATAAAAGCAACCGAAAAAGGAATTATTTTTATAGATGAATTAGATAAAATTGCACGAAAATCAGATAATCCTTCAATAACAAGAGATGTGTCGGGAGAAGGAGTGCAGCAAGGTTTGCTAAAACTCTTAGAAGGTTCGGTTGTGAACGTGCCACCGCAAGGCGGACGAAAGCACCCAGAGCAAAAATTGGTTAAAATTGATACCAAAAATATTCTTTTTATTTGTGGAGGAGCTTTTGATGGAATAGAAAAAATTATTTCAAAAAGATTGAATACACAAGTAGTTGGCTTTAACTCAATTAAAGATGGAGATAAAATAGATCGTGAAAACATGTTGCAATATATTTCTCCGCAAGACCTTAAAAGTTTTGGACTTATTCCCGAAATAGTAGGGCGTATTCCTGCATTATCGTATTTGAATCCGCTTGATGGAAGTGCCTTGAAACGTATTTTGACCGAACCTAAAAATGCAATAATCAAGCAATATAAAAAATTGCTAAAAATGGACGGTATAAAGTTAGAATTTACCGATGAGGTTTTTGATTATATTGTAAGCAAAGCATTAGAATTTAAAGTGGGTGCCAGAGGCTTGCGTTCTATCTGTGAAGCTATTATGATAGATGTTATGTATGATATGGAAGCAGGGGACGATAATAGAATGGTAATTACATTAGAATACGCAAAAGAACGAATTGATGTTTTACATTCAAAAAAATTGAAAGCTGCATAAATTTATAGTTTTTAGATATAAAAAAATGCTTTGAGCAGTCCGGAATGGAGAGCTACAAAGCATTTTTTTTTAGTTCTTAGGTATTATTAACTATTTATTATATTTGATAAAAAATGCTCTGGCACATTATTTATGTTATAGTTAAAATCTTTATTTGTTACAGCAAATCTTACTTCTGATATATATTTTTGTAGGTTCAGATGTAAACTTTGTCTTCCTTCAATATTTCCCGACAAAATTAATTCTAATTTATTAGTGTCTATATCTAACTTATCTATTGTATTTAGTAGATAGTATATAATATCATTTTCTGTTCGGTATTCAAAAATATTATAGAATAATAATTTTTTTGCTTTTGTTACTAAAATTTCAATTTTATCTTTTGCAACATTCAGAACAACCGTAGGTGCAAGGCTTTTGCTTTCTTTGTTTTTTTCTATATAATAATTAATTAGAGGAGTAGCTTGATGCTGAAAACTAATTTCTGGGAATTTATTTACCAGAAATGTTGTTATATTAGAAGGTATCGCAAAAATGTTGTATGCGTCTATATTTTTTAATTTATTAAAATGTAACTCTTCGTAGTTGTGCAAAATATTTCCAAATTTAAAAAAGGATTTTAATAGTTTTTTATTAAAAAATTCGGTTGGCACAAGTGTAAATTTTGATGTGTTGTAAATAAAATCTACACTTTTGTAGTTCTTATTAAGGTAAACATCTCTTTTTATTGCCTTTTCTATTTGAGAAAGAAGATTTTTGTCATTTATTTTGCTTTCGAAGTTTTTATGAGACAATGCTACAACTTGTTTTCTTATTGTATCGGTAATACAATAAGAATATCCAAAATAGCCAATTTCAATGGACAGCTTGTAAGAAGATATTTTGCTTATATTAAAAGACTTATCAAATTCAGAAAAGTTTTTCATAAATATATTTAAGATTTTTAAAGTTTAATTTTTATGAGTTTTTTAACAATTAATCCCAGTTTCCATTTATAGAGACTTCTCGTAGAGAGCCAACAATTAGTCCTGGAAATTTTTCGTTGTCTCTTGCTGCATCGTTTTTATTTATTATTAGTTGTTCGTCTAAGCCTTTTAGATATGAATTGTTATGTGCAATAAGTTCAAACACAGGCATTTCTACTTTTGAAAGTGTTTTAATAATATCTGCATTTAATTGAAAAACTCTTTCTTGGTTTGAAAATGGGATAAATTTCAGAGTATCAACATCATAGTTGTCGTGAAATAGAGAGTCTATTACGCTTACTTTTATCGTGTCTCTTGATATTAATCCGAGTTCTAATGCTCTTAATTCTGCATCTAATTTGCTTTTTGCTTTGGTATAAATACTGTCTGGCACTGAGCCTTCTGCTTTTATTAAAATTAGGGAGTCATTCTTTATGAAATCTACTAATGTGTCAAAATTATTAGTATATCTACCATAAGTTTCTTGGTATGCTACTTCTGCATCTCTAATTTTAATCATTTTTTCTTTTACTACTTCGTATCTTGCCTCATATTTTTTATTGAAAAATATAGGTTTTGCGATACTTTTTAATAAGGCATATCCTAAAAAAAATATTGCACTAATTAAAACTACTTGTAATCCTATTTTAATTCCTTTGTTCATTTTTTTTATTTTTAAATATATGAGAATAATGTTTTTTTTAGTTATCTGCAAATTTATAAAAAAAAAAATAATTTATAAATTTCTTTTTATAAATTTTATTTATTTTTATTTTAGTAGTTCTTCTATTATCATTTCTACTGATAATCCTTCGGCTTCTGCTCTATAATTTTTGACTATTCTGTGCCTCAAAATAGGCATTGCTATTGCTTTAATATCTTCAATATCAGGCGAATATTTGCCGTTGAGGGCTGCATGGGTTTTGGCCGCAATAACTAAGTTTTGCGAGGCACGTGGGCCTGCTCCCCAGTTTAAATATTTGTTTGTCCAAGGGTGTGCATGTTTTGTATTTGGTCTGGTTTTAGACGAAAGATTTACTGCATATTTTAAAACATTGTCGTTAATTGGAATTCTTCTAACTAATTTTTGAAAATATATTATTTCTTCTGCCGAAATTATTTTGCTAACTTTATTTGTTGTTCCTGATGTTGTGTTTTTTACAATTTCAATTTCTTCGTCTAAGCTGGGGTAGTCTAAGTATATATTGAACATAAATCTGTCTAATTGTGCTTCTGGAAGTGGATATGTTCCTTCTTGTTCTATTGGGTTTTGTGTTGCAAGCACGTAGAATGGCTCTTCTAATTTGTAGGTTTCTCCTGCCGCTGTAACTGATTTTTCTTGCATTGCTTCTAATAGTGCTGCTTGTGTTTTTGGTGGGGTTCGGTTTATTTCGTCTGCAAGTATTATGTTAGCAAAAAGTGGTCCTTTTATAAATTTGAATTTTCTGTTTTCGTCAAGTATTTCAGTTCCAATAATATCCGAAGGCATCAAATCTGGCGTGAATTGGATTCTTTTATAGTTTAACCCAAGTATGTCGGATATTGTGGTAACGAGCATTGTTTTTGCGAGCCCTGGAACTCCAACTAATAGTGTGTGTCCTCCACTAAATATGGTTATTAATACTTCTTTTATTACTTGTTTTTGTCCGTAAATAACTTTACCTATTTCGTTTGTAAAATTTTCGTATATTTTGCTTAAAGCATCTACTGCTTCAACGTCGTCTTTATAGTTGATCATTTTATAATTTTTTTCTAAATGTTTTTTGAATACTTTTTACGTCTTTAACTATTCCGGTGTTGTCAAGTCCGTCTGTTACTTTATTTATGTCTTTTTTTAAGTCTGTAACTGTTTTGTTGATGTCTTTAATGTCTTTTCCTACTTCTGTTTTTTCAATATCATCTTTTATGTCGTTAGTTACTTTTTTCATTTCTTTCATTGCATTTCCAAAAGTTTTAACAAAAGAGGGAATTTTATCTGCACCAAATAATAATAGTATTATTAGTAAGACTATAAATATTTCTGCTCCGCTGATAAATAATAACTGCATATAATTAAGTGCTTTATTTTTTGTATTTAATTTTTAGTTGGCTACTACTAAAAATTATATATTTTTAATTAAATACGTGTAGCTTTTTTTTTATTCGTTTTTGTTTTTAAAAAGGCTTATCAATCCTGTTGTTGTAAGAGAAAATAATATTGAAATTATTGTAATAGTTGTATTATCTAATGATTTAAAAACAAGGTATCGAGAAATAATAAGACCTATAATAAAAACAACAATTGCTGTTGTGCTTATTTGAATAAGGTCTGTTTCGTTAGTATTTGTTTTTTCTTTAAATTTATTTTTAGGAGGAAGTAGTCTTGTTTCTTTAAAAGATTCTTTTAATATTTTGTTGTCTTCCTCGTTTATTGTTTCTTCTATTTTTTCATTTATATGATAGCAGCGAACACACATATTGTATTCGGTATCATTTATTTGTTTGCATTTTGGACATTCCCACATTTTATAAAATATATATACAAATTGTGGAAATTCTGCAATGCAAAATTTCCACAAATATATAAAATCAGTATTAATTATTATCTATTTTTTTAATTTATTTTTTTTCTTTTTTCTTTTCATTCTTTTTTCTTTTCTTTTCAACTCTTCTGCCAATCGTTTTTCTTGTTCTTCTTTTGTTTCGTTAATGAATTTTTGTTGTGCTTCTTTAGCTTCTTCGGTTATTTCTTTTTTAACAAGTTCTTTTTTTGCTTCTATTTTTTTGCTTGCTTTTTTTAGTGTATCAAAAGCAATTGGAGTTGCAATAAATAGAGAGGAGTAAGTTCCTACTAATACACCAATCATTAATGCAAATACAAATCCTCTAATAACTTCTCCTCCAAAAAGGAAGATGATAAGTAATACGAAGAATGTTGTTACAGAAGTATTTAAAGTTCTTGTAAGTGTGCTATTTAGAGCCGAATTTATATTTTGTGCTGTATCTCTTTTTGGGTGTAGGTTGAAGAATTCTCTTACACGGTCAAATACAACTACTGTATCGTTTACTGAATATCCAACAACTGTAAGCAGTGCTGCAATAAATGCTTGATTTATTTCTAAGGAGAATGGTAAAATTCCATAGAATATAGAGAATATACCAAGAACTATAATAGAGTCATGCACAAGTGCAACGGTAGCTCCAAGACCATATTGCCAGTTTTTAAACCTTATAAATATGTAAAGGAATATTACTAATAGTGAAAATAATACAGAATAAATTGCTGAAATTTTAATGTCGTGTGCTATTGTTGCACCTACTTTTTGGGAATTTAGTCTATAATCATCTAAAAATTGTTGAAGTGTTGTTCCTTCTGGCAAGAAAGTTTTCAGACCAGAATATAACATATCATCTATTTTATTTTCAATTTCAGGTGTTTTATTGTCAATTTCGTATTTTGTTGTAATTTTTACTTGGTTAGTAGCTCCATAAGTTTTTACTTCTGGTGCTTCGCCAAATTCTTCTTTCAAAATTTCTGCTATTTCTACGGTATTTGCTTTTGTATTTTCTTCAAATCTTACAACATAAGAACGTCCTCCAACAAAATCTACTCCTTGGTTCAATCCTCTTATAGATAATGATGCAATACCAAGAATAATAATTGCTCCTGAAATGATGTAAAACACCTTTCTTTTTGCAAGAAAATCAAAGTTAACTTTTGATAAAATATTTTCAGTTATTTTAGTAGAAAAGCTGATTGTTTTGTCTCTATCTAAAAATGCTTCAAATATTAATCTTGTAATAAAAATTGCTGTGAATAAAGATGTTAGAATACCAATAACAAGTGTTGTTGCAAAACCTTGAATAGGTCCGTGTCCGAATGTGTAGAGGATAATACCTGTTAGTAAGGTTGTGATATTGGCATCAATAATTGCTGAATATGCGTTTTTGTAACCATCTTTTATTGCTAATTTCATTCCTTTACCATTTCTTAGCTCTTCTTTAATACGTTCGTAGATAATAACGTTCGCATCAACCGACATACCTATTGTTAGAACAATACCTGCAATACCAGGCAGAGTTAGAACAGCTCCAAGCGAGGCAAGAACTCCTACAATAAAGAACATATTTGCAATAAGTGCAATATTGGCAACCAAACCTGCACCTTTGTAGTAGAATACCATGTAAACTAAAACTAAAAGGAATGCAATTAGGAATGAAGTTAGACCTGCATTTATAGATTCTTTACCAAGTGAAGGTCCTACGTGATTTAGTTCTTCAATAGAAACAGATATAGGTAGTTTACCTGATTTTAATACGTTTGCAAGGTCTTGTGCTTCTGATATTGAGAAGTTTCCTGTTATTTGAGAACTCCCTCCTTTTATTTCTCCATTTACATTTGGATAAGAATATACATAGTTGTCAAGAACAATGGCAATTTGTTTTCCTACGTTTTCTCTTGTTAGATTTGCCCAAGTTTGTGCTCCACTACCATTCATTGTCATGCTAACTTCTGCACTACCTTTCATTTGGTCAAAGTCGTGGCGAGCGTTGGTGATAGCGTCTCCTGTAAGTTTAGCGTTTCCTTTGCTGTCTGTTTTTATTGCTATAAGTTCGTAAACGCTTTCTGTTTTATCCCAATAAGGCGATTTTACCGACCATACAAAGCGTAAATCTCTTGGAAATAGAGCTTTTACTTCTGGAAGAGCAAGATATTCATTTATTTTTTCTCTGTCTTCTTTTTGTGAAAAACCTACTGCTGCACCACCAATTAGTTGTCCTTCTTGATTTGTAATTGGAACGAGAAGAGCAAAAAGTGGATTGTCTTTTCGTTGTTGGTCTAAATTATCTACAGGAATAGTATCAATATTATTTATGAGGGAGTCTTGGTCTATGTTATCAAAAATTGATTCTGTTGTGTCTTTGTCGTTTACTACATTGTTCGTATCAGACTCTATAATTTCATTTTTAGCTATATGTTTTTTTATAAGACCATTAGCATCTTTCAGGTATTGAAAAACTTCTGTAACGTCGTAAGTTTCATAAAATTCTAACATCGCTGTTCTTTGAAGAAGGTTTCTTACCCTTCTTTCGTCTTTTACGCCTGGTAGTTCTATTAGAATACGTCCAGCTTTTCCGTCAAGTTCTTGGATATTAGGTTGTGCAACTCCAAATCGGTCAATCCTTGTTCTTAGAATATTGAATGAGTTATCAATTGCTGATTTTGACTCTACTGCCAAAACTTTTAAAACATCATCGTTGGAGGTGGTGTATGTAACTTGCCCTTTCAGTTGTTGCGATTGAGCAAATATGGTGGCAAGTTTTCCTTCTGGTGCTAATTTTTTATAAGCGTCGCCAAATAAAGTAATATACTCTTTACTACTTGTTTTACTTTGTTCGTCGGCAGTTGCTAATGCTTCTAAAAAAATTGGGTCTTGACTGTTGTTCGCAAGTCCTTTAACTAATTCAGAAATAGACACTTGTAATATAACGTTCATACCACCTCTAAGGTCTAACCCTAAGTTTAATTCTCTTTGCTGACATTCGTTAAAAGTGTATTTTTTTAACCAAAAGAAGTTATAAGCTTCTTCGTTTCCCATTGAATCTAAGTAAAATGCCTCTTTAAAATAGTCAACGTTATTGCCATCTATGGTAGCATATTCTGCAGCTCTTTTTTTTACTTTATTTGAATGAAAAGTAAAAGATAGTTGATAAAGTGCCACAAGTGCTAAAGCTATTGCAACTAATTTAATTGCTCCTTTGTTTTGCATTTGATAATTTTTTAAAAGTTCTTAATATTCGTTATTATATCGTTTTAATAAAAGTCTTAAAATCAATACAATAAAAAAATAATATTGAGAAAATAATTTTATAATATTTTTTCAAAATTATTGTTGCATTGCACTGGTTTTTAGGTTGTTAAACGTTGTTTAGTATCCTAAAAAACTTTATTTAAACTGTTAATTAGCTTTTTCTAAAAGAATTGCAAAGATATTATTTTTTTTAATTTTACAACAAAAACATTTTATTTTTTTTATTTATTTTTACTTTGAGTGTATTATTTTAAAAAGTTATGTATATGTTATATGTGTTTTTTGTTTATAATATATTGTAATTCAGATTTCTAATAAGATTATTTAAATGGGTTTAGATGAATTGTTAAGTGTATTATTCATTTTATTTTTTATTTGGATTATTTTGTCTTGAGATTTTTTTTTAAAATTTAGAGGTAAGATGCTAATAAAGATGATATTTTATTATAGTAGCGTTTTTTTAAATATCCGCCAACCCATTTAATTCCTGATATTGAGTTTGTTAAAAATATTTCTTCTGCAGACTCTATGTCTTCTAAGGTCAGAGGTTTATATTTTATAGAGATATTATTTTTTTTGGCAATATAAATTATATGATTTCGCATTATGCCGTTTACACAACCGTCTTCCAGGTTTGGAGTGTAAACTTGGTTGTCTTTTACTATAAAAATATTTGAGCTAAGTGCTTCTATTACATTATAGTTGTCGTTTAGTAGTAATACATCGTCCACTCGTGCTTCTTTTTTGTAAATTCCTGCAAGTATATATAATAATGTGTTAGTGGTTTTTAGGTTTGAGAAGATATTTTGCGGTTTAAGAATTTCTGTAAAAATATCAATTTTAATTCCTTGTGTGTTATATTTATATTCGGTGTTTTCTATTCCTGAGGCATCTATTAGGTAGCTAATATTATTATTTTCAGGCGTGTAAAGTCCTTCGCCTGTTCTATAAACTGTTATCCGAACTCTTGCTCCTTTGTGCAATTTATTTTTGTTTAGCAAGCGGGTTATTTCATAAAAAAGACTGTCTTTATTTATGGTAAATTTATCTGGAATTTCCATTTTCAAAATTTTCATGCTATTTATTAAGCGTTCTATGTGCCTGTTAAATAGCGGAATTTTGTTTGCAGACGAAAACATTGTTTCAAATAGTGCATCTCCGTATTTGAAGGCTCTGTTGTTGGATTTTATAACAAAATTATCTTGTAATTTCATTATTCCGTCTATATTTACGTATTGTTTGTTCAATCTTATTTTTTTTAAGATATGTTTATTATTTCTATCAATTTAATTAAGTTTCTGTATAAAGAAAAATTGTTAAATTGTTTAATTCTTGCTTCACTTTTGATGATTTTATTGATAGAATTTAATTAAAATTATTTTCTTCAATCATTTGAGTTTCGTCTGTATCTTCGTCTTTCCAAATTTTTAAATACCAATAAATTATATATCCTATATTGTGAGAAAAAATCATTACAATTATCCAAAGTAGCCGGTCGTTGCTGTCTAATTTTGGATTTTGGCTGGCATGAATAATGTAGTAAATCATTAATGCTAATGTTATTATTGTTACTATACCTGCCAAAATAAATATTAGGGCAAATGATGACATGAAATATATTGGCATTGTGGTATCATCTACACCTGTTTTTAGAAACATTGTTCCAAAGAATAGTCCTATAAAACTTAGTAAGTATAGAAATCCAAATATTATTGGAGAAAATGTAAATACTCCAAGCCATTTTTTTTTAGTTTTTGTCATAATTTAGTGTTTTGTTTTTTTATAAGGAAACTTGTGTTTTAGAAATAATGCCATTTAAGCAGTATTTATACTCGTCTGAGCCGTCTTCTTTTATTCGGTTTATGTCTAATTCGTATTCGTATCCTGCTTCAAATTCAAAGCCGCATATTTCGGAATTAAATTCGCTCCATTCTTCGTCAATGTTTTCGTAAGAAGTTGTGGTTGAATTATAGTTATCGTATCCGTCGTTATTGTAGGTGCTGTATGGGTTGTAGTCTGTGCTTACTTCTATGTCTCCAAATTTTACTAATAGCTGGAT
>Ga0193956_1000074_pt1 | contig 41201 bp, 40 predicted proteins | sample BB_7_MG_FD_140358 | JGI IMG/M metagenome (GOLD analysis project Ga0193956, IMG submission 140358) | Microbial mat bacterial communities from the Broadkill River, Lewes, Delaware, United States - BB_7_MG | ecosystem: Environmental > Aquatic > Freshwater > River > Microbial mats | place: USA...
AAGTCTAGTATGACCGAACTCTTTGTAGCCAAGTTTTATATTTTTTTGAAAATCTGGACCTCTATTATTTAAAAGGTCAAGTGAACTTTTAAAATTAGAAGATATGAAATTAGAACCTAAAATACCACACATATAATACTACTTAATGAAATAATCAATAATTTCTATATAAAAATATAGAAATAATACAAATATAGTAGATGATACTAAAACTGAAGCAGCAACATCATAAGGCTTGCAATGATAAAGTGCAGCTAAATTAACATTATTCACTGCAAGTGGAACCATAAGCTCCATAACAAGTATTGATGCAACATAAGCATTTAAATTTGTGAAATTTATTATAATTGCAATTCCAACAGCAGGAAGTAAAAGATGCTTTACAAAACTAATATGCAATGAAGAGTACCAAGGCATTGTTCTTACTTTTACACTAGATAAGTAAATCCCAAAAATCAAAAGTTGCAATACCATTGAAGTGTATGCACCCATTTCTAATGCTGAATAAATATATTTATTTATTGTAATGCCATTATAGTTAACAAGTAAAGCTAATGGAACAAACCAAATTCCTGGTATCTTTAATATAGAAAAAATAGCTTGCTTTAATGAAAAGTTTTCTCTTGCAAAAAAGTAAACAGAAAAAATATAAATAAATACAATATTCGCAATATTTATAATACTAGTATATGGAACAGATTCTATTCCAAATAAAGCTATTCCCATAGGAATTCCAAGATTTCCTGTATTACCAACTAAAGCAACTGCCAAATAAATAGACTGTTCTTGTCTTTGAGCAAATATTTTTTTATTTACCAATAAAAGGATTACAAGACAAAACAAAACAATTAATAAATAAACAATAGGTGATGCTACAAATTCATAGTTAATTGGTGCTTTAGTTAATCCCCAAAATATCAAAATAGGCTGAAAACAATAGAGTGAAATTAAAACTAAAGTTCTTTCATCAATTTGAGTTGTGAAGACTTTTTTTACTGTAAATCCCAATAAAATAAAAAAGTATATAGGTAAAACTGAAAATATAGCTTCGATAGGATATCCCTGATAAAAATTTTCAGAATTTTAGCATTAAAGAAATAAAAAGAGGGAATTTATAATAAGGTTTAACATAAGTAGAAAATTCTACTTATGCCATAATTCCTTTTATCATAAAGAAAATAGCTGCTGATAAGATAGCTGCTGCTGGAACTGTGATAATCCAAGCTGCAATAATTTTTTTAACTGCATCTCTTTTTACATATTTAGTTCTTTTTGCTTCTTTAACATCTTTTTTCTCTTGTTTAACAACATTTTCTTTTTCTTCAATAATTTTATAAAGTTCAACTATTCTTACATAGTTTGCTTTTGATTTATCTTTGATTAATTCAAGCTTAGTTAACTCACCTTGCATAGAATCTAACTCTTTTTTATGTTTTCTAAATTTCTTTCTAAGATTTTGTACAAATCTAGCTTCATTAGAATCTAGGTATTCTCTTAAAAATCCAACACCAAACACTCCACCAACTGCAATATGAGTAGAAGATACAGGAAGACCAAGTTGACTTGCAATAATAACTGTAATAGCAGCAGCCATTGCAATTGCATAAGCTCTCATTTGATCAAGTTCAGTAATTTCAGAACCAACTGTTTTTATAAGTCTTGGCCCATATAAAGCTAAACCAATAGCAATACCAAATGCTCCAACTGCCATAACCCAAAATGGAATACTAACTTTACTTGCAATTTCAGAATTCATAACAGCATCATTAATAGCTGCTAATGGTCCAATTGCATTTGCAACATCATTAGCACCATGAGCAAATGATAATAAAGCAGCAGCAAAAATTAAAGGAATAGTAAAAAGTGTATTAACTCCAACTCTAGTATTTTCTAATTTATCTGCAGCTTTTGAAATAAGTGGTTTAACAACAAAATATATTATAGTAGCAATAATTAAACCTAGAATTGAAGCTGTAATAAAATCAACTTTTATTAAATGCTTAATACCTTTTAAAATAATATAAGTACCAAATGCCCAAGCCATAATTGCTATTAAAATTGGAACAATTTTTTTAGCTGAAGTTATCATATCTGATTGATAAACAATTTTCTTCTTTATAAATAATAAGAATCCTGCTGCAATAATACCACCTAATAGAGGTGAGATAACCCATGAAGCAGCAATTTTACCCATTGTTCCCCAGTTTACAATACCAAATCCAGCGGCTGCAATACCTGCACCCATAACTCCACCAACAATTGAGTGAGTAGTTGAAACAGGAGCTCCTACAGAAGTAGCAAAATTTAACCATAAAGCAGCAGACAATAAAGCAGCAGTCATTGCCCAAATAAAAATATCAGGATTTGCAATCAAAGCTGGATCTATAATTCCTTTTTTAATTGTTTTTACAACATCTCCACCTGCAATAAATGCACCCATTGCTTCAAATAATGCGGCAACAATAATAGCCCACATCATTGTCATAGCTTTAGAACCAACAGCAGGTCCAACATTATTTGCAACATCATTAGCACCAATATTCATTGCCATATAAGCTCCAAATACTGCACCAATAATTAAAAATGTATTATTAGGTACATCACCGTGTGAAGTATATGACCATAAGAACACAACTACAACAAAAAGTAATGCAAGAGAAAGTTTTGCAAAACTTGGTGTTGATTTTTCAGCAGCTTTATCGAAGGTGTCGATAGTTTTTAAATCCAAGAGTAACCCTTTTTGTAACCAGTTTGTTATTTTTTATTGTTAATATTATAGTGGATATCTCTTTAGCAAACCTTTAAATAAACTTAAAAGATTTATAGATATACTACTTAAAATATCTTAATTATCTATATATTATTCCATTAAAATTTATAAATTTATAATATAATTTAAAATACAAAATTTGACATTTATTTTTATTTTATATATAATCTCTATAAAATATAGATATTTTTACAAAAGGAGAAAGTATGAGTATTAAAATACTAAATAAAAACGATCTTCCAAATATTGAAAAAATACAAAATAAATTTGATGTTTTTAGGGTAATTTACATAAAAACTAAAGGTAATCTAGAAATTATTGAATTTTTTAATAAAGATGGAGTATTTAGGGGATTTGGAAGAAATAGCAAGGCTGCTTATAAAAGAGCTAAGAAAGCTTTAAAAAAATATTATAGATAGAAGAGAGAATTAATCTCTCTTTCTATTTCTATCACCTGCTGGTCTACTGCTTCGAGAGTCACTTCTGCCTCTTGAATCGCTTCTACTTCTTGAGTCACCGCCTCTAGATTCTCCACCTCGTGAATCATTGTTACCTTTGTAACCTCCACCAGATCTTCCTCTTGAATCACCACCTCTTGATGAACCACCTCTTGAACCGTATCTACCACCGCCTCTTGAGTTTCTACCACTTCCACCTCTTGAATCACTATCATATCTGCTAGAGTTTTCAATTAATCTTTTTATATCATTTTCTGATTTACCAATGTTATTGTTACCTTTAACATAAGTAGATTCACTAATCATAGAAGCTAATTTAAATGCAATTGTAGAAATATCGAATTCTTCTTTTAAGTCTTCAATTAATTCTAATGCGTAATCTTTTATATCTTGTTCTTTGATTTTATTTTTTAAATCAGTAACTTTTTTTGATTTTACTGAATCGATGTTTGGAACAATTTTAGCTTCTAATTTTGTACCAATGTTTTTTTCAATTTTTTGTAACATTCTAAATTCATGTGGAGTTACAATAGAAACAGCAACACCTTCTTTTCCAGCTCTTCCAGTTCTTCCGATTCTATGAACATAAGACTCAGAATCAAATGGTAAATGATAATTAAATACGTGAGATACGTCATTTACATCTAATCCTCTAGCCGCAACATCAGTTGCAATTAAAATCTCTAATTTAGAAGTTTTAAAGGCTCTAATAGCTTCTTCTCTTTGTCTTTGTTCCATATCTCCATGAAGACCTTTTGCCATAAATCCTTGAGAAACTAAAAATGTAGATAATCTATCAACTTCTTTTTTTGTTCTACAGAAAATAATTGATTTTGTAGGGTTTTTGAAATCGTATAATCTGATTAATGCATCATCTCTTTCTCTTTCATCAACAACATAAAAAGTTTGTGTAATTTTTGAATTTGTAACATCACTTTTTGTTAAAGTAATAAATTCTGGTTCATTTAAAATAGTTTGTGCAAGTTTTTTAATAGCCATTGGCATAGTTGCTGAGAATAATAAAGTTTGTCTCTCTTTTGGTAAGAAAGTAAAAATCTCTTTAATATCATCTAAGAATCCCATATCAAGCATTTCATCTGCTTCGTCTAAGATTACATAATCAGGTTTAATGCTAATTTTATCACCTCTTAAAAGATCTAAAAATCTTCCTGGAGTAGCAACAATAATACCTGCATTTTCAATTAATTTGATTTGTCTAGCATAAGCTTGTCCACCATAAACAGTTGCTGTATTTACACCTAAGAATCTACCAAATCTATATAATTCATCAGATACTTGCATTGCAAGTTCTCTTGTTGGAACAATAACTACAGCTTCAACACCAGAGTTACCCTTCATTTTATTTAAAATTGGAAGACCAAATGCAGCAGTTTTACCCGTACCTGTATGAGCTTGTCCTACAATATCTCTTCCTGCTAAAACAAATGGAATTGCTTGTTCTTGTATTGGACTTGGTTCTTTAAAACCTGCTTCATCTATTGCTTTTTGCAATAATTCTTTGAAATTGAATTCGTTAAAAGTCATTTTTTACCTTAGTATATTATTATTAAAATGATACACACGGTTATATAAGTTCGATACTATCTCCCATAAATGTACGATTAAAACGCTATTTCAGTCTTGCAAGTAAGTCAGTTTATCAAAAATTGAATCTTTGAATTAGTTCAAAGTAAAATGGGGGTATATAAATGTGTATAATTTGGCGGATTGTATCTAATTTTAGATAAATTTAAGCTTTAGAAAAAAGGAGCCAAGCTCCTAATCTCTATAAGTCGTCAAGACTTTTGTAGTTTTCTAAGTATTTTGTATCGTAGTTATTTGAAATAAAATCTTCATTTTCCATCATTTTAATATGGAAAGGAATAGTAGTTCTAATTCCTTCTACTTCAAATTCAGCTAAAGCTCTTTTCATAATATTAATAGCTTTATTTCTATCTCTTCCCCAAACAATTAGTTTACCAATCATTGAGTCATAAAAAGGTGGTACAACATAGTTAGTATAAATATGAGAATCAACTCTTACATTTCTTCCACCTGGAACCATCCATTGAGTAATCTTTCCTGGACTTGGTAAAAATGAGTTTGGATCTTCTGCTGTGATTCTACACTCAATTGCATGACCTCTGAACTTGATTTTTTCTTGTGGAGGAACTTGCTCACCTTCTGCAACTTTAATCATAAGTTCAACAATATCAATACCTGATACCATTTCAGAAACTGGATGTTCAACTTGAAGTCTTGTATTCATTTCCATAAAATAAATATTTTGCTTGTCATCTGCTAAGAATTCAAAAGTTCCTGCACCTTCATATTTTAAATATTTAGTTGCTTTTACTGCAACTTCATGAAGTTTCGCTCTAGTTTCATCATTTAATAAAATTGCAGGTGATTCTTCAATTACTTTTTGGTGTCTTCTTTGTAAAGAACAATCTCTCTCACCTATGTGAATAGCATTACCATGAGAATCTCCAACAACTTGAACTTCAATATGTCTTGGGTTGTTAATGAATCTTTCTAAATACATAGTTCCATCACCAAATGCAGCTAAAGCTTCACTTGAAGCTGCCATAAATAGTTGTTCAAATTCAGATTCTTCTTTAATAAGTCTCATTCCTCTTCCACCACCACCAGCAGCAGCTTTTGCCATAATTGGATATCCAATTTCAGCAGCAACTTTTTTACCTTCAGCAACAGAATGAACAGCACCTTCACTTCCTGGAACAACAGGAACACCAGCTCTAATCATTTCTTCTTTAGCTTTAGATTTATCAGCCATTTTTTCCATTACTTCAACAGAAGGACCAATAAACTTAATATTATGTAATCTACAAATTTCTACAAAATCTTGATTTTCAGATAAAAATCCATATCCTGGGAAAATTGCATCACATCCAGTCATTTCAGCAGCTGTAATAATTGCTGGAATATTTAAGTATGACTCACTTGATTTTGCTCCACCAATACAAACAGCTTCATCAGCATGTTTTAAGTACGATGCATTCTTATCACCAGCACTATAAACAGCAACGGACTTTTTACCCATTTCTCTAATAGTTCTAACAGCTCTTTGAACAATTTCACCTCTATTAGCTATTAAAATTTTTTTAATTTCTGCCATACTTAACTCTTATAATTTTTCAACAACGAATAATGGCATATCATATTCTACAGGGTCACCATCTTTAACTAAGATTTGTTTGATTTTACAATCAAATTCAGCTTCAACTTCATTCATAATTTTCATTGCTTCTAAAATACATAAAGTTTGACCTTTTTTAACTGTATCGCCAACTTTAACAAATGCTGGAGATTCTGGAGATGGAGAAGAATAAAATGTTCCAACCATTGGAGAATCAACAGTATCCCCAGATACAGCAGAGCTTGATGCTTCAGGAGCACTTGCAGCTGGTGCAACAACAGGTGCTGCAATTGGAGCAGACTGAATAACTGGAGCAGAAGAACTTACAACAGTACCACCTTCAAATCCTCTTTGAAAAGAAACTTCAAAGTCACCTTCTCTAATTTTTAATTTGTTTAGTTCACTCTTATCGAAAACTCTAATTAATTCTTTGATTTCTTTAAAATCCATACTTAGCCTTTATAATTTAGTCAAATTTTTTCAGATAATATCACATTTTTAATTATAATACGATTTTTATATATTTAAATAAGTAATTTTTAAGTTTAAAAGAGTTTTAAGCTCTATTTTTTCTAAAATAGATTATCTTTTGATATAATCACAAAAAAGAATTTTAGGTAAATAATATGTTAAATGATCAAAGTTTTATAAATATTGCAAAAGAGATAGCAAAAGCTTCTAAATGTGTTTCAAAACAAGTAGGTGCAGTTATTGTAAAAGATGGAAGAATCTTATCAACAGGATATAATGGAACACCTTCAGGATATAAAAACTGTAGTGACCATTGGAATGGTGAATATACAAAAGATCATCACGATTGGTCAAAAACTTATGAGATTCATGCAGAAATGAATGCAATAATTTGGGCAGCAAGAAAAGGTATATCAATAGAAGGTGCAACAATTTATGTTACATTGGAACCTTGTAGTGAATGTTCTAAAAATCTAATAGCAAGTGGTATAAAAAGAATAGTTTATGATATAGCCTATGAACATACAAACTCTGAAATCATCTCAAAATTTATTAAAGACAATGGCGTTAGTATTGAACAAATTGCACAATAAAAGATTTTAATTTGGCACAAAAAGACAATAATAAATTTTATGAAAAATCAATAAAAAGATATGGAATAAGTGCAAGGGGTGTTCATTGGAATTCTTCTTATACTCAATATAAAAGATTTGAAATTTTAACAGAATTTATAAAGGATAATATATTAGAGTCTTCAATTATTGATGCGGGATGTGGATTTGGAGAGTACTATAATTATCTATTTGATAATAACTTAAAACCAAAATCATATATTGGAATAGATTGTGAAGAAGAAATGATAAATCTAGCTTCAAAAAGATTTTTGAATACTCATTTTTATGTAAAAAATATTTTAACAGATTCCCTAGAAAATGCTGATTATTATATTTGTAGTGGAGCTTTAAATATTTTAGATAAAAAAGAGATATTTTTATTTATAAAAAATTGTTATTTAGCTTGTGAAAAAGCATTTATTTTCAACTTCTTAAAAAATGACCCTCTTACTAAGATAAAAGTGGAAGATGTTTTAGATTTTTGTAAAACATTAACTAAAAATATTTTTATCAAAGAAAACTACTTAGAAAACGATATATCAATATATCTAAAAAAATAAAATATCATAAATATCTCATACTTTTAATATAGAATTACATTATTAATAGTAAGGAGTACATATGAAAATAGGCCTTTTTATACCCTGTTTTATGAATGAACTATATCCAGATATCTGTAAAGCAACTTATAAAGTTTTAAAAAATCAAGGTTTGGATGTAGATTACCCACTAAGTCAGACTTGTTGTGGTCAGCCAATGGCAAATTCAGGATGTTCAAAAGATATTGAAACATTAGCAAACAATTTTGTAAAAACTTTTAAAGACTTTGATTATATTGTTGCTCCTAGTGGTTCTTGTGTTTCTATGGTAAAAGAGCATTATGCTGAGTTTTTTAACAATGATAAAGATTATAACAAAGTAAAAGCTTCTATTTATGAAGTATGTGAATTTTTACATGATGTAATCAAACTTGAGAATTTAAACTTCAATATCTCATTTCCACATAAAGTAGGAATACATAACTCTTGCCATGGGCATAGAGTTTTAAAACTTGCAAGTGCTAGTGAATTAAATATTCCATATAATTCAAAATTAAAAAATTTACTAGATAAAGTAAATGATATAGAACTGGTAACTTTAAAAAGAGAAGATGAGTGTTGTGGATTTGGTGGAACATTTAGTGTTGCAGAAGAAGATATTTCAATTGCAATGGGAAAAGATAGAATAAAAGATCATTTAGACTCACAAGCTGAAATTATGACAGGAGCTGATATGTCTTGTTTAATGCATATGGATGGAATAATAAACAGAAATAAACAACCTATCAAAGTGATGCATATAGTTGAAATTCTTGCAGGAGTGAGACCATGAGTACAAATCACAATCACTCAGACAATGCAAAAATATTTGTAGCCAATGATGAAAGAATGCATTGGCATGATCAAGCCTTATGGTTTGTAAGAGAAAAAAGAGATAGAGCTAGTAAATCAATTCCTGAATGGGAACAATTAAGAGAGTTTGCAAGCCAAATCAAAACTCATACAATGGCAAATCTAGATACTTATTTATTAGAATTTGAAAAAAATGCAATAGAAAAAGGAATTAAAGTTCATTTTGCAGCAGATGCTTTAGAGCATAATCAAATTGTTCATAAAATTTTAGAAGAAAATAAAGTTACAAAACTTGTAAAATCAAAATCTATGCTAACAGAAGAGTGTCACTTAAATCCTTATTTAGAGCAAAGAGGAATCGAAGTTATTGATACAGACTTAGGTGAAAGAATTGTTCAATTAAGAAACGAGCCACCTTCTCATATAGTACTTCCTGCAATTCACCTAAAAAAATCTGATGTATCTGATACATTTGTTGAACACTTAGGAACTGAAAAAGGAAATGATGATCCAACATACCTAACAAGAGCAGCTCGTGCCGCTTTAAGAGAAGATTTTTTAACAGCACAAGCTGGACTTACTGGTGTTAATTTTGCTATAGCAAACACAGGTGGGGTTGTGGTTTGTACAAATGAAGGAAATGCAGATATGGGAGCAAGTGTTCCTAAACTTCATATAGCTTCAATGGGAATGGAAAAAATTATTCCAAGACTTGAAGATTTATCAGTATTTACAAGATTATTGGCAAGAAGTGCTACAGGTCAACCTATTACTTCTTATACTTCACATTTCCATGGAAGTGTTGAAGGTGGGCAAATGCATATAATAATTGTGGATAATAAAAGAAGTCAATTTTTAAGTTCTGAAAAAAATAAAAAAGCTTTAAACTGTATTAGATGTGGTGCTTGTATGAATACTTGTCCTGTTTACAGAAGAAGTGGAGGTCACTCTTATGAATATGTAATTCCAGGACCAATTGGTTCTATTTTAGGAGCGGCTAGACATCCAGAAAAGCATAATTCTTTACCATTCGCTTGTACTTTATGTGGTTCATGTACAAATGTATGTCCTGTAAAAATTGACTTAGATTCACAATTATATAGTTTAAGACAAGACTTAGGAAATGCTGGATTAATTGATTCTAAAAAGAAAATGGCTATGAAAGTTACTGCATGGCTTATGGGAAAACCTACATTATTTGATTTTGCAGGAAAAATGGCTAGAAAAATTGTACCAAAACTACCGGACTCAATGATATATAGTAAATCAAATGTTTGGGGAAAACAAAGAGATATGCCAAAATTTGCACAAAAAAGTTTCAAAGAGATGTTTCAAGCAGGAGAATTAGATGACTAGTAGAGAAAAAATATTAAAAAATATCAAAGAAAATAATAATGTTCAAAATGTAAAATTACCTTCTTATGAAAATTTTGGAATAAAATATGAAAATAAATTTGAAATTTTCTCAACAATGTTAGAAAGTGTTGGAGGGAAAGCTTTAGTTATCCAAAAAGAAGATTTAGACAAAACCATAAAAGAGTTATATCCAGATGAAAAACAGATATCTTCAAATGTAGACTTTTGTACTATTGGTAATTTTATAGCAAATGATTGTGAAGATGAGCATAATTTAAAAGATATCGATTTAGCAATAGTAAAAGGAAATTTTGCAGTTGCAGAAAATGGTGCTATTTGGATGAAAGATGAAAATAATAGACATAGATCTTTATATTTTATTGCACAAAATATAGTAATTGTAATTGATGAAAAAGAGCTTGTAAATAATATGCATGAGGCATATGAAAGAATCAATTTTATGGATAGAGGCTATGGTGTATTTATATCTGGACCTTCAAAAACAGCTGATATTGAGCAATCTTTAGTTATTGGTGCTCATGGACCAAAATCAGGATATGTAATTTTTATAAAATCTTGATATAATTGCTAAATAGAGGTACTTTAATGAAGATATTTATACTATTTAGCGTTATTTTTTTTAACTTATTATTTGCAAATAATAGTAAAGAAGTATTATTATTACATTCATATCACAAAGGATATATTTGGAGTGATGATATTTCAAAAACTATTGAAAAAAACTTTGCACCTTTTAAAAACATAGAATTAACTACTGTTTATATGGACACTAAAAGGGTTGCTGATCCTACTTATTTAGATAGTCTTGCAAAACTTTATAAACAACAATTTGAAAAAAGAAAATTTGATTTAATACTTGTTAGTGACAACAATGCCTTTGATTTTGCAATTAGATATCACGAGTATCTTTTCGCAGATTTACCTGTGTTATTCTGTGGTATAAATAATTTTGATAAAGCATTGCTTGATGAAAACTATATGACAAAATATATGACAGGAGTAGTTGAACAAGTAGATTTAGAAAAGAATTTTGATCTTATTTCAAAACTTCATCCAAATTTAAAAAACCTAATAATAATAAGTGATAAATCAAAAACTAGCTTAGCTATTAAAAGAGATTTAAGACCTGTAATTGAAAAATATAAAAATAGATTCAATATCGAATATATTGATGAGTTAGGAATTGAAAAACTAAAAGAAAAAGTCTCAAAATTAAATCCAAAAGAAGACGTAATTCTTTTTGGATTAGTTTTCAAAGATACTACAGGAAAATATTTTACATATAAACAAAGTTTTAAACAGATAAGAGAAGTAAGTCCTGTTCCAATCTATGGTTTATGGGATTTTTATTTAAATTATGGAATTGTAGGAGGGCTTTTAACTTCAGCTGTTGCACAAGGCGATGCTGTGTCTAAAATGGCTCTAAAAGTTTTAAATGGTACTAAAATTCAAGATATACCTGTATTAGAAAAATCTCCTAATCTTTATATTTTTGATTATAATGAATTGAACAGATTTGATATTGATGTATCAGCTTATTTAAATGATTATATCATAATAAATGAACCAGCAACTGTATATAGAGAACATACAAAGTTCTTTATTTTATCTATAATTATAATTATGATTTTAAGTGTGATTGTCGTAACACTTAGAGCTAATATTCAAAGAAGACAAAAAGTTGAATTAGCTTTATCAAATCGGCTTGAGTTTGATAAAGTTTTACTTGATACTATTCCAAACCCAATTTATTATAAAAATATTGAAGGTAAATTTTTAGGATGTAACTTAGCTTTTGCCCAACTAGTAAATAGTTCAAGAGATGAAGTTATAGGAAAAACTGCATTTGATTTTTTCCCAAATGAAATTGCATCTAAAAATACTGCTATTGATAAAGAGTTGCTAGAAACATTTAGCACAAGTACTTCTGAATTTACTTTTTATACAAAATCAAATGAAATGAAACATATCATCCTAAATAAAGCTGTTTATAAAAATATTGATGGAACAGTTGGTGGAATAGTTTGCATTATGGATGATATTACAGAAAGAGTACAGCAAAAGCAGTTTTTAATCCAACAAAGTAAATTAGCAGAGATGGGAGATATGGTTGCTGCAATTGCACACCAATGGAATGAACCATTAGTTGAATTATCTGCACTTGTTCAAGATATTCAAACTTCATATTTATTAAATGAATTAAAAGATATGGAGGTAAAAGATTTTGTAAATGATTCTATGGTACAGATTAAATATATGTCAAGAACATTAAGTGATTTTAGGAACTTCTTAAAACCTTCAACTACAAAAAAGCTGTTTTCAATTACAAAAGCTCTAAATGAAATAAATGAAATAATCGGTAAACAAGTATTTTATTCAAATATAAATATGTCATTTAACTATATAAATGATAATGAAGAATTATTAATTTATGGATACGAAAATGAGTTTAAACAAGTTTTACTGAATCTTATAAACAATGCAAAAAATAAAATTATTGAGAAAAACCTTGAGAGTAATAAAAAAGGTAGTATAAATATAAATATACAAAGATGTACAAATTTTAATACTATTGAAATAATTGATGATGCAGGAGCTATTGATGAAAAAATCATTAACTCTATTTTTGAACCTTATTTTACTACGAAAGAAGATGGAACAGGAATTGGTTTATATATGGCAAAAGTTATTATAGAAGACAAAATGAGGGGTACAATTAGTGTAAAAAATGATTCAGATAATGTAATATTTACTATAAAACTACCTCATAAAAAGGTTTAATATGAGAATTTTACTTCTTGAAGATAATAAAAAATTAAACGAAACAATCACGAAGAGATTGAAACTAAAAGGTTATAATGTAATATCATTTACTGATGGAGCGCAAGCCTATGAAAAAATTACGGAGGGATTTTCTTGTTTTGTCTTAGATATAAATGTACCAAATATTGACGGGATAAAAATACTAAAAAGAATTAGGGAATATTATGAAAATCTTCCTGTAATTATAATAAGTGCCAGTGTTGAACTTGATGTTATAAAACAAGCATATGATTTTGGATGTAGTGACTTTTTAAAAAAACCATTTTTTATAGATGAACTTGAAATTAAGATTGAAAGATATTGTAATATTCAAGATGATAAGATAAATTTTGATGAAAATTCATATTTTGATTTTAAATCATCTCTTGTAGTAATCAATGGTATTGAAAATAGAGTAACAAAAAAAGAGAAACTTTTAATGAATCTATTTTTAACAAAAAAGAATCAAGTAATATCATATGAAGCAATAGAAAACTACGTTTGGGAAGGTAATTTTGCTTCACTTGAATCTATTAGAAGCCTTATTCGTAGACTAAGAAAGATACTTGACAATAAGTATATTCAAACTGTAGTTGATACAGGTTATATTTTTAAATGTCTTTAATATCTTATATTGTATCAACGGATAAGAGATAGCCTCTATTTGAAGATGCTTTTATAATAGAATTATCCATTTTTTTCCTTAATCTTCTAATTAGGGTTCTTATTGCATCAATAGATGCATATTCGCCTTTCCAAACATAATTTTGGATACTTTCATAACTTACCAATTTATTTTTATTTAATAAAAATAAATTTACAAGTAAATTTTCTTTTTCTGTTAATATTTTTTTATCCCCATCTATAGTGATAAAACTCTCATTAAAATTAAATAAACAATTTTGATTAAATAGAATTTCATTATCGGGGATATTGCAAAGTTTATCAACTTTTATTTCTAGTTCATCTATAAAAAATGGTTTTTTCAAATAATCATTACATCCAAAATCATATGATTTTTTTATAATATCAAGCTCAACTGTTGATGAAATAATAATAACCGGTACGTTATCGTAATATTCTCTAATTTTTTTAAGAATATTTATACCATCAATATTAGGTACGTGAATATCTAAAAGAAAACATGAAAAACCATTTGTAATATTATTAAAAGCCTCTTCTCCACACTCGTATGAAAAAACTTTATAACCTTTTAATTCAAATTTTAACTTTATTGCTTCATTAAGTGTTTTATTATCTTCCAATAAGAATATTTTCATTTCTGCTCTTTTTTATTTTTGGGATTTTAATTAAAAATACTACATTTTCACCATCATTTTTAACTTCGATTTTTCCAAACATTTTATCTTCTACAATAATTTTTGCCATATATAATCCAAAGCCAGTACCATTCTCTTTTGTAGTAAAAAATGGATCAAATAATCGATCCATAATACTACCTTCAATTGCTCCAGCATTATCTATAACTTCAATAACATTGTATTTTTTATTTTCATTTATTTTAATAGTAATAATTCCTTGGAAATCATCTGTTTCATTAAGTTTTACAATTTTATTTTTTGCATTATTTATTACATTCAATAAAACTTGTTTTAATTCATTTTTATAGCCATAAATAATAATTTCATCATTCGTTTCATACTCAAAATTAACTTTTATATTAAAATAAAAAATTTGTTTTCCAACTATTTCAAAAATTTCTTTTATAGCCTTTTTAATTCCAAATTTTTCTTTTAAAACTGATGGCTTCAAAAAATTCCTAAAATCACTTAGTGTTTCGGACATATATTGAATCTGAACCATTGAATCATTTACGAAATTTGATACTTTATCCTTATCAATCACATTTGAAGTATAAAAAAGTTGCATTTTTTGGATTTGTGCTGAAAGTTCAACTAAAGGTTCGTTCCATTGATGTGCAATTGCAGCTATCATTTCACCCATTTCTGCAAACTTGCTTTGTTGAATTAAAAGTTCTTTTTCTTTTATTCTTTCAGTAATATCAGTCATTATACAAACAATACCAGCAACAACACCTTGACAATCTAAACATACAGCTTTACTTAAATTATAATATCTTACCTCTCCATCACTTTTTATGAAATGTACTTCATCTTCATATGGCTTTAAAGTTTTCATTATTTCTTTATCAATTAATTTATTTCTATCTGCTGCACTTTTAGGAAAGAATTCATAAGCAGATTTACCTATGATTTCTTTTTTACATGTATTTGTAAGTTCGGAAAAGCGGCTATTACATCTTATAAAATCACCCTTCACATCTTTATAATATATGGGATTAGGTAAAGCATCCAATAATACATCCTCAAAATTTAATCTTTTATCCAAATCATAATAATATTTTTTATCCATTTACATCCAACTTTCTATTTATAAAAATTGTAGCATAATGAAAAAGATTATTTTACTTTTTTAAGTAAAATTGCTGTTCCCATTCCTCCACCGATACATAATGAAGCTAATCCGTAAGTTGAATTTTGTTTTAACATCTCGTAAATCAGTGAAACAATGATTCTATTTGCACTTGCACCAACGGGATGTCCCAAGGCAATACCACTTCCATTTACATTCATATTCTCATTTAAAATTTCATCTGTTAAATTAACTTTTTCTTTTAATAACTCAAATACACCTAAAATTTGTGTAGCAAAAGCTTCATTAATTTCAATTACATCAATATCACTAATATCTACACCTGTTTTATTTAATAATTTTTCAATTGCATATGCAGGACTTAATCCCATAACAGAAGGTTCTATTCCTACTTGTGCTGTATCTACAATTTCTACTAAAGGTTTTAAATTATATTTTTTAACCGCTTCTTCTGATGCAATTAATGTAAAACTTGCACCATCATTTATTCCAGATGCATTTCCAGCAGTTACAGTACCCTCTTTTTTAAATGCAGCTCTCAGATTAGTCAATTTTTCTAATGTAGTATTTCTATTTATATATTCATCTTTTTTAAATATAACATCACCTTTTCTTGTTTTTACAACAATTGGTGTAATTTCATCTTCAAATTTTCCTGCATCATCTGCTGCAATTGCTTTTCTTTGAGAATCTAAAGCATATTCATCTTGCATCTGCCTAGTGATATTAAATTTTTCAGAAATATTTTCAGCTGTTATTCCCATATGATAACCTGCAAAAGCATCAGTTAAGGCATCACTCATTGAATCAGTAAGTTTGCTATCTCCTAATCCTAATCCACCTCTTGCCTTTGATGAAACTAAAAAAGGTGCACTTGACATATTCTCAACACCACCTGCAATAATAACTTCACTCTCTCCTGCTTTTATTTGAGAAATAGCATTCATAACAGCTTTCATACCCGAACCACATAACATATTTAATGAATATGCTACTGTTGACTCTGGTAAACCTCCAAAAATTGATGCTTGTCTTCCTATTCCTTGTAAATGACCTGCACTTAAAATATTTCCAACAATTACTTCATCTACTATATTTTTATCAATATTTTTTGTTAAATCTTTTATAACTTGACCTGCTAAATCCCCAGGTGTTACATCTTTTAAACTGCCTAAAAAACTTCCAATTGCGCTTCTTTTTGCTTCTACTATATATACTTTCACTTTTTGTCCTCTTTTATTAATTTATCTTAGTGCTACAACATATGAAGCCAAGGTAGCATCTTCAATTTGTTTTAATGTGGTATCGCCCATTAATTCTACAAGATGTAATTTCCCATCAATAAATTCAAAAACACCCATCTCTGTAATAATCATTTTTATTACACTTTTTCCTGTCAAAGGAAGTGTACATTTTTCTAGTATTTTAGGCATTCCCTTATCTGTATGAAGCATTGAAATAATTACTTTTTTTACTCCATTTACTAAATCCATTGAACCACCCATTCCTGGTACAAATTTGCCAGGAATATTCCAACTAGCAAGACTTCCTTCCTGATCAACTTCTAATGCTCCAAGTACTGTAATATCAATATGTCCTCCTCTAATAATTTCAAAAGATGTACAAGAATCAAAAAACACTCCACCCTCTCTTAATTGAACACTATTCCCGCCTGCATCAATTTGGTCTTTATCAATATTATCTTCACTTGCTTTATCCCAAAGACCAGCAAATCCATTTTCAGAATGTAAAACTATATTGATATCTTTTGGAATATAGTTAGCAACTTTTGTTGGAAGTCCAATACCTAAATTTATAAAATCCCCATCTTTAAACTCTTTTGCTACTCTTTGAGCAATAATATCTTTTGCTTCCATTTTTAAGCCTTTACAATATGATTTATATATACAAATGGAGTATGGATAAAGTTAGGGTTAAGTTCACCATTCTCAACAATTTCTTCAACTTCTGCTATAGTTACTTTTGCAGCTCCTGCCATTGGAACATTAAAATTTCTTGTCGCTCCGTTATAAATTAAGTTCCCAGATTTATCTGCTTTTTGTGCTTTTACAATTGCTAAATCAAGATGTATTGGTTTTTCTAAAATATAATCTTTCCCATCTATATGAATAACTTCTTTGCCTTCTTGAACTAAAGTACCAATACCTGTCCTAGTTAGTACTCCACCAAGTCCAGCAGCAGCAGATCTAAGTCTTTCAGCAAGTGTTCCTTGAGGAATTAGCTCCAATTCTATAAGCCCTTCATTCACTTGTCTTTGAGTATCTTTGTTTGTACCTATATGAGTAGCCATAAGTTTTGATATTCTATTATCTGCGATTAATTTACCAATACCTTGACCATCTTTTACTGTATCTGAAGATACTAATGTTAAATTTTTAACATTTGTTTTTAGTATCTCATCTATAATATTATGAGCATTTCCACAACCTAAGAAACCACCTATAGAGATAGTCATCCCATCTTTTAGGAATTTTCCAATTTCAGACATTTCTATTACTTTTCCCATATCTCTCCCCTTATTTTTATAAATGAATTACTTTACTCTGAAAGTATATGTATAAATAATGATAAAAAAATGGCAAATTCTTCTTAATAAAAAGAATTTATAAAATAAGTAAATAAAGTATATAAATATTAAATAATGAAAAGAAAGTTCTTATTTGTTACGTTTAGTATTTAAAATAATGAATTATGAGTGAAAGTTAAAATTATAATTTTATAGTTTTATAATTTTAACTTTTTTATATAAGAATTTATAAAAATTATTTTTGTTTATTTTCTAAAATCTCAAAAATCTTATCAGGAATTTTGATTGCCTTATAATCTTTAACATAAACTAATACAACATCAAAAGAGCAGATAAGTTCTTTATCTCTTAATATGTTATGTTTTAAAATAACTGAACTATTTTTTCGCGAAATAATCTCTGTCTGAACATCCAACAAATCTCCTAAAAATGCAGTTTGAACAAAATCACAAACAATATTTCTAACAACAAAGTGTTCATTAGTGGTTTTATTATGAGAATTAAATCCTTGCTGAAAAAATATTTCAGATCTTGCTCTTTCACAGTACTTTATAAAATTTGCGTGATAAACAATTCCTGCTGCATCTGTATCTTCATAGTAAATTCTAACTTTCATATTATTTCTTCTCCTCAATTACAGCAACAGTTAATCGAGAAATACAAATTAATTTATCTGTTTCTTTATCTCTAATTTTTATATCCCAAACTTGAGTAGATCTTCCAATATGAATTGCCGATGCGAGCCCCACAACAATTCCTTTGCTAATACCTTTTAAATGATTTGCATTTATATCTAACCCAACTACTGTATATCCAGGTTTTGAAGCAATTATTCCTGCTATACTTCCTAATGTTTCAGCAAATAAAACAGAAGCGCCACCATGTAAAATACCATGAACTTGATGAGTTCTTGAATCAACTGGCATTTCACCTTCTAAAGTATCATCATCTACTTTTGTAATTTTAATACCTAAGGTTTCAATCGCTGTATTTCTACATATATCATTAAGTGATTCAATTGTAAAAGTTTTTTTCCAAATACTCATAGTAATTCTCCAAATAAAATGATTTAAATATTTTTATCTAGTAGGAACAGGTTTGTCACCTGAATAATCATAGAAACCTTTTCCAGATTTTACTCCATACCATCCAGCTTCCACATATTTAACTAATAATGGACATGGACTATATTTTGGATTTCCAAATCCATCATGTAAGACATTTAAAATTGCTAAACATGTATCAAGACCTATAAAATCAGCAAGTTCTAAAGGACCCATTGGATGTCCCATTCCAAGTTTCATTGATGTATCAATTGATTTAATATCCCCAACACCTTCATACACTGCATATATTGATTCATTTATCATAGGCAATAATATTCGATTAGCAATAAAAGCAGGGTAATCTTGAGATAAGGCAATAGTTTTACCTAATGATTGTGCAAATTCTTTTGTTGTTTCAAGCATTTCATCACTTGTAGCAATTCCGGGGATAATTTCTACTAATTTCATCACAGGAACTGGATTCATAAAATGTAATCCAATAAATTTATCAGGTCTATCTGTTGCAGCAGCTAATTTAGTAATAGATAAACTAGAAGTATTTGTTGATAAAAGACAATCTTCTTTAATGTGTTCTAAAATACCTTTGAATATTTTAACTTTTAAATCAAAATTCTCAGTTGCTGCTTCGATAATTAAATCTGCATTTTCAAGTGCTTTTGAATCAATATTTGTAGAAATATTTCCTAATGCCTTATCCATCTCTTCTTGAGAAATTTTTTCTCTTTGAACTTGTCTTCTAAGATTTTTTTCTATAGTTTCAAGAGCTTTTGTTAATGCTGATTCTGCAATATCTATTAAAACAACTTTATATCCAGATAACGCACTCACATGGGCGATACCATTTCCCATTTGACCTGAACCTATAATTCCTACTTCTTTAATTTTCATTATCTTTCCTTTTAAACTTTTTTATCATTTTTTAATAACCATACTTTTTCAATTCCATTTGATTTTCTTTTTAAACCACTTGGAAGATTCTCATTTTTTTCAAGTAATACCAATGAATATATATCAAAATAATATTCTTTAACTTCAAGGCTATCCACACAAAAAGGTGGACCTTTCATTGTACTTTGATCATATTCATAAGTTAGCAGTAGTTGAGGAACTCTATTTGTGATATTTAATAAATGAGCAGAATATTTTTTTCTCATATCTTGAGGTAGAGCAACCAGAGCCGCTCTATCATAAATTAAATCAACCTTTCCCAAAAGAGTTTCAGATAAATTGAAAAAATCTCCTACAAATACTTCTATATTTTCATGTTTATAAATTATAAAGTCACTTGTTTTTAAAATTGTTGCTTCTATTTTTAATTCAACAAATAGACTTTTAACAGCCAATTCATTTAATTCAACACCAACAATTTTGTGGTTTCTATCTAATAACCATTTAATATCTAATGTCTTCCCACATAAAGGAATAAAGATTCTTTTTTGTTTTTCTAGAAATAACTGTGAAAAATGTTTTATAAGCATAGGATTAACTTCATTCATATGAAAAGCTATTTCCTCTTTTTCCCATCTTTCATTCCAAAAATCTTTATCCAAAGTATCAACCTTTTATAATTTATTTGTTAAAGCAGGTACAAACTGAAGTACATCTGCAACTATTAAAACATCAGCTATTTCACCTATTGGTGCATCTTTATCTGTATTTATAGCAACTATAAACTCAGATTTTTTCATACCTGCAAGATGTTGGATTGCTCCTGAAACGCCACAAGCTATATATAATTTTGGAGATACTGTTTGTCCAGTAGTTCCTACTTGATGACTATGGTCAACCCATTCATTATCTGCAACTGGACGACTCGCACCTAATTCTCCACCAAGTTTTGTAGCTAGTGCTTGAATAATAGGAATATTATCTTTTTTACCAATACCTCTACCAGCAGTTACAATAATCTCAGCTTTAGTTAAATCTAAACCTTTTGCTTCAGCTTCTTCATAACTTACAAATTCTACATTTGAAGATCCTAAAGGAGTAATATTCTCAACACTTACAGAACCAATTGGTTCTTCTAAAGGTGAAAATGCACCAGCTTGGATAGTTATTACAGTTTTATTAGTTTTTGCTTTTAATTCTCTTCTTAATTTTGAGTTACAAGAAGGAACAATAAAAGAGCCATCTTTAAAATCAATTACTTCTGTAAATTGTGCAGCTTTTAAAGCAGTTGCAACTCTTGGAGCTAAATCCCAACCAAAAGAAGAGTGAATAAATACAATTACATCTGGATTTTCTTTTTCCACCACATCTAAAATCATTTGTTTATGTACGCTTGGGTTATATTCTCCAACATCATTTGCATTTGCTAAATATAGTTTTCCATCAAATTTTGGTAAATCAGATTCATAACCTGAGGCAACCATTACTTTTTCTGCCCCTAATTTATTTGCAAATCCAACTAAATCATAAGTTACATTTAATAACTTCTTTTCTTGATATTCACCAACTAATAATAATTTCATAATTACTTCCTTTTTTAAAGAACAGATGTCTTTTCTTTTAATATTCCGATTAATTTATCAACAAGTTCTGATACATCACCTTCTAAAACAAGGCTTCCTCCACTTTTTTGTGGATGGTAAAAATTAACTGTTTCATAAGAACTATCAACTGAAAAAAGCTCCGAAGAAGGAATTGTAAGTAACTCTTTTTTCTTAGCTTTCATAATATTTGGTAAAGTAGGGTATCTAGGAGTATTTAATCCTAATTGACAAGTTAAAACAACTGGTGTTGAAACTTTTACAATTGATTTTAAACCACCTTCAAGTTCTCTTTTAACAGTGATCCCATCTTTATATTCAAATTCTGCAATTGTTGAAACGCAAGACATATTTAATAATTCAGAAAGAATAATTCCAATTTGACCAGAACCTCTATCTTGAGACTGCATACCTGTAAATACAATATCAAAACCTTTACCTTTAGCAAAATCAGCTATCAAATTTGCAATTTGAAAAGGCTCTTTTAAAGATGATTGCTCATCTTCAATATGAACAGCATCATCACAACCCATTGCTAGTGCTTTTTTTAAAGCCTCTTTTACTCTTGCTGGTCCCACACTTAAAACTGTAATATCTACGTTATTTAACTGCTCTTTTAATTGAACTGCTTGTTCAATTGCATATTCATCGTACTCATTTATACGATATGCTAAATCATTTTCATCAAACCAATTTGCATTAGCATTTATTTTAAATTTTGATTCCATATCTGGAACTTGTTTAATACATACAAGTACTTTCATATTTTTATCCTTTTACGATTTTTTAAGTCTTTCAACAATTATTTCTGATAAATCTTTTACCACTAAGCTATCTTCACAATCAGCCATTTTTATCCCATCTTCAAACATTGTAAGACAGAATGGACAATTTGAGATCAAAGTAGGGGCTCCTGTTTCTTGAGCCATATTAACCCTTGCAATATTTATCTTAGTTCCAAGATGTTCTTCTGCAAGGATTCTTCCTCCTCCTGCACCACAACAAGAAGTATTTTTTCTACTCTTATCCATTTCTATAATATTTGCACCAGCTGCATTTAAAAGAGATCTTGGTTGGTCATCTATATCATTGTGTCTTACTAAATAACAAGAGTCATGATATGTACAATCAAATGATTCTTCTTTCATAGGAATTCGATTCTCTTTTTCTAATCTATCAAGGAAAACCGTATAGTGTTCAACTTGCGTTTCAAAACCTAAATCCCTATAATCTTTATTTAGTGTATTAAAACAGTGAGGACATGTTGTTACGATTTTAAGAACATTATATTTTCCTAAATTTTCAATATTTTCTCTTGCTAATTCTTGATATAAATATTCATTACCCATCTTACGAATAGGCTCTCCACAACATTTTTCTTCTTTCCCTAAAATACCAACTTTGATTCCTGAGGCATTACATATTTCAACAAAGTTCTTTGCAATTTTTTGATTTCTTGCATCAAAAGAAGCATAACATCCAACATAATAAAGAACATCAACAGGGTTTTTAACTATTTCATAAGTATCACTCATAATAACTACATCAAGTCCTATTGCCCAGTCTCCTCTTGAAGCCATTGCTAATCCCATTGGGTTACCATTTACTTCAACATTATCCATAGCTTGCATAACCTCATCACCTGCAAACTCACCTTCCATAAGAACAAGATTTCTTCTAAAATCAATAATTTTATTTACATGTTCATTGTTAGCAGGACAAATATCTTCACAAGCTCTACAAGTTGTACAAGACCAAATAGAGTCTTGTCCAATATCATCAATTAAATTTATATTTGGATCATTAAATGCAGCATTTCCAATTCTGTTTATTACACTCATTGGAGATAATGGTTTTCCTGTTGCATTAGCAGGACAAACATCTTGACACCGACTACAATTAATACAAGCATCTGCATCAAATATATCTTTCCAAGTAAAATCCGTTACTTTTGAAACACCAAAACTTTCTATTGTTTCATCTTCCATATTCAAAGTTACAAGTTTTCCTGTAGGTCCATTATCTTTAAATACATAATTAGCTGTTATTGTAAACATATGTCTTAATTTTGTAACTGGTATTACAATAAAAAAAGCTAAAACTATAAATAAGTGTACCCACCAAATTATTTTATGAGAAAGAAGAAGAGCTCCATCACTAACTTCTGAAAGCATATTTGCTATAACCATACCAACTGGTGAAAAAATCATCCATTCAGGATTAGTTTTTAATTCAGTTGCAGCCATTCTTACACCTTCAATTAAAAATCCTGTGATAAGAATTGCAAATAAAAGAACATGAATAATAGTATCTTCTTTTGAAGTTACTAAACTTTTAGGTTTAAACACAAATCTTCTTATGAATAAACCACCTAACATAATAATTCCAACTAAACCTGCAATATCTAAAGAAAATGAATATACTTTATAAAAGTCACCTTTTAAAAATACATAATCAAAAAATAAATCTGTAATATCAGCTTGAACAAAAACTAAAAATGTCCCTATAAACAAAATAGTAAATGACCAAAAAAATATACTATGTGCAATGCCAGGACGACTTCTTCTTCTAACTTTAATCTGTCCTGCCATATTAGTTAGCATAAATTTAATTCTTTCAACAAGATTATCTGTTCTATTTAAAGGTTTCCCTAATTGATATACTTTATATCTTTTGTAAAAAAGATATACAACATATCCCATAGCTAAAAAAGTAAAGAAGTACATAAGTGCAATTGTTGTTAAATTATTTCCAACATTCCAATATATTTCTCTAGATATTTCCATAATACTCTCCACATAAATCTAAAATCAAATCTCAAATAGTCTAGGAGTAAAAATTTTTACTCCTAAAAAGATTTATTTAATCAACATTTTTCCTATGATAACTCTTTGAATTTCACTAGTACCTTCATAAATCTCTGTAATTTTTGCATCTCTATACATTCTTTCTACTTCATATTCACAAATAAATCCATATCCACCATGAACTTGAATAGCGTCTTTTGTTACAAAAGTAGCAGTTTCAGAAGCTGAAAGTTTTGCCATCGCTGACTCCATAATATATGGTTTATTATTCTCTTTTAACCAAACAGCTTTATATATCATCAGCTTACTTTGTTCAATTCTAACTTTCATCTCTGCTAATTTCATCGATACTGCTTGGAAAGCAGAAAGAGGTTTACCAAATTGTTTTCTCTCTTGTGTATAATCAACTGATCTTTCAAAAGCACCTTCAGCAATACCTAATGCTTGTGCACCAATACTGATTCTTCCAGCATTTAGTGTTTCCATTGCTATTTTAAAACCATCACCTTCTTTTCCTAAGATATTCTCTTTAGGAACTACTACACCATCAAGACCAAAAGCAGTTGTATAACTTCCTCTGATTCCCATTTTTACTTCATTTTTTATAACTTCAACACCAGGAGTTGATAAATCAACGATAAATGCAGATAGACCTTTATGACCTAATGTTTTATCTTTTGTAGCAATTACAATACCTGTACCTTTATACGCACCATTTGTTATAAATATTTTAGAACCTGTTATTACATAACAATCATCTTTTTCCACATACTTAGTATCAATATTAACAACATCACTTCCTGCATTTGGTTCTGTTTGTAAAAAACAACCAATTTTTTTTCCTGTTGCAAGATCTGGAAGAAATTTTTTCTTTTGTTCTTCAGTTCCATAAGACAAAATTGGGCCACAACATAAAGAAGTGTGAGCAGCAATTAAAACTCCTGATGAAGCACAAGCTTTTGATACTTCTTCAACTGTCAATATATAAGAAAAATAGTCCATTCCAGCTCCACCATACTCTTCTGGAATGTATGTACCCATAAATCCTAAATCGCTCATTTGAGAAACTAAAGATTGTGGAATTTCATGTTTTTCATCAATTTCCATTGCAATAGGTTTTATCTCATTATCAACAAAATCTTTAATACTATCTATCAAAACTTTGTGATCTTCACTTAATTCAAAATTCATAATTATTCTCCTTAATTCGTTTAATATAAGGCAGTATATTTAGAAAAAATGACAATTTAATGATATTGGAAACAAGAAAATAGAAATAAATTGAAAGTATTTAATAATCTAATAATATATTATTAAAGAAAGAAATAATTGATTTAATTAATAAATATAAATATAACTAGCCCTTAAGATAGGGCTAGTTTGTTAATAAAAAAGTAATTAAGATTTGTTAGGCACTGAATTTTCAGTATCATCGCCCATTAAAATACTAGATTCTTTATGTTTACCTAATAATTTCGGTCTTTCTAATAAAAAATATAATACTAGACCAATCACAATTGCATAAATTGTAGATTTAGGATCAGGCATTGATAAAGTAATAGCAACAATACCAGAAACTCCTCTTTCAGTTGAATTTTTTAGCTGTTCCATTCCAACAAGAATACAAATATAAGCAGTTAATATCAAAGTAAGTGATAAAGCAATTGGCAATACAGGCTTAAAAAAGGTCACAAGAGGCAACATAAATAAAGCAATCATTCCACTAAGCCAAAAAGTTCCTCCACCACTATATATGGAATCCATTGATTTTCTACCCATTGCATATCTTTCTGCTAATGTTGCATGAGCTGCTGTCCATAATGGACCTGCAAGTCCTGGCCAAGGTGCGAAAAGAGAATGGAGTGCATTACGTATTGCAGTAACTAAATGTACTCTATCAACACTCTCTTCTATTTTTTCATCAGTTCTGATATGATCAACTCTTTTAACTAAAGTAAAGCCAACAATAATATCTCCAAAAGCAATAACATAAGCAATAAGTGCTGTTGGAATTGCTAATAAAAATACATCCCACGATGGTAAACCAGTAGAGAATATTAAATAATTCCACATTAATTGAAAATCAGGTTGAGTTATACCAATTTTAATATCTGGTAAGGGGTATTCACCAACTGCCCAACCAATGATTATTGCAATAATCATTCCTGATACTAAACCAAAATTTGCTATTTGTTTTGCAAATTTATTATTCTGGATAACATTTTTAAATGATAATGAAAATAATACATAAGCAGAAACTAAAGAACCAATTATAATAGAAATAGGAGTTGTATCAACACGACCTCCAAATTTTAATTCGCCCATAAGTGCAGCAATACCAGCTCCTATAATAACTCCAGATTTAAGAGAATTAGGAATAACTTCTACTAATTTTGATCCAAGTCTTGTAATACCAAGAAATAAGAAAATCAATGTTACTTCAATTTGTAAAGCAAACATTGCTTTTATTGCTTCAGGACCTGGTTCAAATCCCTTTAAATAAAGTAAAACAACCGGAATAGCAGGAGTAATCCAACCTGGAACGAGGGGGACACCAAGTAATGCAGGTAAAAGATAACAAAGACCAGCAACAAAAGTAAATGCTAACGCAGCTTCATATGGCATTCCTAAATATGTTTCTAACAATGGAATCATTGCTAAACCAACAACAAACATAAAAAAACCCTGAATCATCTCAGGTAACTCCCAACGATAATGGATAAATGGAAGTCGTACTTTAAATGGACCTAATGGCCAATATGGTTGTTCTTCTCCATGACCTCTCTTATTAAATAGCATAAGAAATCCTTTCTGTAACTTTAGATTTTAAATTAATAATCATTTTATCTCTCCTTATTAATTTAAAAAAGTATATTTATAAAACATGACAATTTAATGATATTGAATTGCTAATCTGATGAAATTATAAAGGAATAGAAAACTTTTAAAAAGCATTATTTTTAGAGTATTAGAGAAGCTATAAAATAAAATATTTTATAGCTAAATAGGATAATAAAAAAGAATAAAATTATGTTCGAGGAATAAAAACTTCTCCTTCTCCATCAATCACAATTTCATTTTTTACACTACATACAGTTCTTAAAAAGACCCTTCTTCTTTCTAAATCAATACTTTGTACAATAACCTTTGCAGTGACAGTATCATTAATATAAACTGGTTTCAAAAATTTTAAAGTTTGAGATACCCAAACACAACCAATACCAGGTAATTTTGTTCCAAATAATCCAGAAAAAAATGAAACTGAAATCATACCATGAGCAATTCTTCTTTCCCATCTTGAGTTGGCAGCATATTCATCATTTACATGAACAGGATTATGATCACCTGACATTCCTGCAAAAGTTTTAACATCAGCATCTGTTATTGTTTGAGAATAACTAGCTTCCATTCCTTCTTTAATATCTTCTATTGCTATGCTATCAATTATTAGTTTATTTGACATATTATTTCTCCTAAGATTTAAAATTAAATTAGTATATTTTTATAAAATGACAATTTTATGGCAAGAAATAAGAAACTAAACAAATTTTATCTTATGACTATATGCAACAAATTTTTTTATTAGATATGCAAAAAATCCTTCTACAAAATACTTATTATAAACAAGGCCAATGGCATAATTTCCACCTAAAGAAATTAAAACTCCATTTGATTTTACGGTAAATTCTTCTGTATATTTATATAATAATTCATTACGAATATAAGTTGAAACGTATTTTCCTGATTGAATTGCTAACTGTGCAGTTGGTGCTATATATTTATTATTTGATATTACTTCCGCAGCATCTCCTATCACAAAAATATCTCTTTCACCTTTTAATTGTAAATTACCATTTACAATATATTGATTTAATTTATTAATTTCATAGTCTTTACTTGATTTAATATTAACAGCTTTGATTCCACCTGTAAAAATAAAATAGTCATAATCAATAATAGTCTCATTTGCTAAATAAATTTTATTTTCATCTACATCTTTAATAAATGAACCTAAATATGTTTTTATATTTAATTCTTCTAATCTATTTTTACAGGCATCAACTAACCTATCATCCATATTTGGTAAAACAGTTTTCATCCCATCTACAATAATAATATTTATTGCAAAACTATTATTTTGTATTTTTGGAAATTTATCTTTTATTAATGCTGCCATTTGAGCTGCAACTTCAACACCTGAAAGACCAGCTCCACCAATTACAATATTAAAATTTTTAGCACCATTATTCTTATAAGCTTTTTTATTTATAAGAGAATTAAATGTTTCAAGAACTTTACTTGCACTTTGAATAGTTTTAATACCAACTGAGTATTTTTTTATATTTGGAACTTGAATAGGAAAATTAGTAAGAGAACCTGTGGCTATTATCAAATAATCATAAGAGTATTTAGTATCAGTAGCTGTTGTAATTTCTTTTAAATCTGAATCAAAAAATTCAACTTTTTCCTTTTTAAATTTAATATTTTTATTTAAACTATTTATATATTTATTTATATCAATAGTAACATCAGAAATATCGTATGTTGTTGATACAAAGCCATAAGATTCAACTTGCATATAGTGATAATCATTTTTATCAAATAATATAACTTCAATATCTTTATATTTAGAAAACTTCTTAACTGCATAAAGCCCAGCATAACTGGCACCAATAATAATCACTCTTTTCATTTTAAACCTTAATAATGTAGTTTTTAAATTCTAATTAAAAATAATGATAAAAATATGTCAGGGTATAAAATTAGATGAAAATTGCACTTTCTAAGAAAAAATATCATATCAATATCATTTTTTATAGTTAGAATTGAAACATAACAAATCTAAGGAGAGAATGATCATGTTAAAAACAACAACAAAATTACTTGTTAGTGCGGCGTTAATCGCAGGTATTGCTACGTCTGCTAATGCAGAAAAAACTTTCAAGTGGAAGTTAGCAACAACTTGGGGTTCAACATTAACACCCTTTATTGATGCACCAACTAATATGGCTAAATTAACAGAAGAAATGTCTAATGGAAGATTACAAATCAGAATTGATGCTGCAAATAAGCATAAAGCTGCTCTTGGTATTTTAGATATGGTAAAAGGTGGTCAATATGATATGGGTCACTCAGCATCATATTACTGGAAAGGTAAAGATATTGATACTTTACCATTTACAACTATGCCATTTGGTATGACTGCACCTGAGCAATATGCATGGTTCTACTACGGTGGTGGTATGGAACTTATGAAAAAAGCATATGCAAAGCATAAAGTACTATCATTCCCTGGTGGAAATACTGGAAACCAAATGGGTGGATGGTTTAGAAAAGAAATTAATTCTGTTGAAGACTTAAAAGGTCTAAAAATGAGAATTCCAGGTTTTGCTGGAGAAGTTATGGCAAAATTAGGATTAACAGTTACAAATATTGCTCCAGGTGAATTATATACTTCACTTGAAAGAGGAACTATTGATGCTCTTGAATGGGTTGGGCCTGGAATGGATATAAAAATGGGATTCCATAAAATAGCACCTTACTACTATACAGGATGGCATGAACCAGCAACTGAATTACAATTCTTAGTAAATGAAAAATCTTATAATAAGTTACCAAAAGATTTACAACAAATCTTATTAACTGCAATGAGAGTAAGTGCTTATGATATGTATATTCAAAACTATGATATGAGTGCAACTGCTTGGTCAACTATGGAAAAAGAGTTCCCAAATATCAAAGTTAAAACTTTCCCTAAAGAAGTTATGGATGCTATGAAAAAAGCAAATGATGAGTTATTAGTTGAAAAATCTGCTGGTAATCCATTATTAAAAGAAGTTTTAGATTCACAAAAAGCTTACCAAAAGAAAGCTAGAAAATGGACTGAAATGTCTGATTACTTATACTTAAAAGACAACTTATAGTATTAATTTATAACCCTTTTTAAGGGTTATAATACTTATTAAACTGATATAATAAGTTTACTAAATATACGATTTCTACTATATTTACTTAACTTATTGTTAATTTCAAAAAGGATTATTATGCTGTTAAAACTTGAGCGTGGTTTTGATAAATTTGCCAATATTATTGGTTATTTTACTGCCATAGTTATGGTACTTATGATATTAAATGTATCATATGATGTAGTTATGAGATATTTCTTTAGATCAGGAAGTATCGCAATGCAAGAAATGGAGTGGCATCTTTTTTCTGTAATTATTTTACTTGGTATCTCTTTTACGTTAAAAGAAGATGGTCACGTAAGAGTTGATTTAATCTATGATAGATTAACTGATAAAAAGAAAGCTATGATTAATATGGTTGGAGTAGTTTTATTTATTCTCCCTGTTGCACTTTTAATTACAGTTGAAGCAATTCCTTATGTTATGGAATCTTTTAATTCAGCTGAGCAAAGTGGTGATCCAGGTGGGCTTACAAATAGATGGATTGTCAAATCTTTAATTCCACTGTCATTTTTTTTACTTATTATTACATCTATTGGGTTCTTTATTAAAAATCTAAATGTATATAAAGGAAACCATCCATCGGAGGACTACAATCTAAAAGGTGAGATTGAAAATTTAAAAAATGAATTAAACGAGCATAAACATCATATAGTAGATATTGATGAAAAAGGAGACAATAAATGATTGGTATATTAATGTTTTTTGCTGCATTATTTATGCTACTTTTTGGTTTTCCTGTAGCATTTACTTTTGCAGCTGTTTCACTACTATTTGGGATAATTGCAGGTATTGTTGAAATTGGTTTTGATGATGGGTTTATGAGTATTTTAGAAGGTGTAGAAGAAGGTCTTTCTATGTTTGACTTTATGCCTTATAGAATTATGTCTATTATGCAAAATACTATTTTAATGGCTGTTCCTATGTTTATTTTTATGGGTATTATTTTACAAAAAACAGGACTTGCTGAAAAACTACTTGAATCTATGGGATTCTTATTTGGCGAAATTAGAGGTGGAGTTGCTATTTCAACAGTATTAGTTGGTACATTACTTGCAGCTTCAACTGGAGTTGTTGGTGCATCTGTTGTTGCAATGGGTGTTATCTCACTTCCTGTTATGATGAAATATAAATATAATCTTCCTTTAGCAACTGGTACAATTTGTGCTTCTGGAACATTAGGACAAATTATACCTCCATCAATTGTACTAATCATTTTAGGAGATGTATTTCAAGTTCCAGTAGGTGACTTATTTCAAGCTGCTATTTGGCCAGGTCTTGCACTAGTTGGAGCATATATTTTATATATCTTAATTGTTTCATTTTTCAATAAAGATATGGCTCCTGCAATTCCAAAAGATGCATCAAGAGGTTCTAAGAAAAAACAAGTAATGGTTGCATTAATGGCAATTATTCCATCATTAACTCTTATTATCTTGGTTTTAGGTTCTATTTTTGCAGGTGTTGCGACACCAACAGAATCTTCAGCAGTTGGATGTATTGGTGCAGTTTTATTAGCTATTTTATACAGAAGTTTTTCAATTAATATGGTAAAAGAAGCGGCTTTTGAATCAGTAAAAATTACTTCTATGGTATTTGGTATTCTAATTGGTGCAACTGCATTTTCAATGGTATTTACATATACAGGTGGAGATGAAATCGTTGAACACTTTATGATGAATTTACCAGGTGATGAGAAATTTGCATTTATCTTATTTACAATGTTAGCAATTTTTGTATTAGGATTCTTTATTGATTTCGTTGAAATTTCATATATTATCGTTCCTATTTTAGTACCAATTGCAGATGCATTAGGAATAAGTCCAGTTTGGTTTGCAATATTAATTGCAATGAATTTACAAACATCATTCTTAACTCCACCATTTGGATTCTCACTATTTTATCTAAAAGGTGTTGTACCTCCAAGTGTTAGAACTGTTGATATTTATAAAGGGGTTTTACCTTTTATTTTTATCCAAGTTACAGTTTTATTAATGCTAGTATTCTACCCAGAATTCTTTGGGATAGCTGCTGGACAATAACAAGTAAAAGGCTTTTGCCTTTTACTAATTTACAAAGAAGTAAACAATGAAAAATAAAAGTTTTTTCAATCTTATTGCAAATATAATATTTAAAATAAAAGATAAAATGTACTCTTTTATTTATGATCCTCAACAAAGAATATACACAGTTCCTCGCCTTGAATAACAGATATTTTTTTCATTAATCAAAAAAATATTAAAAGGATAAAAATGTTAGAAGGAAAATATCAAGATTTTTATAATCAAATTATAAATAAAATCTCAAAAGAAAAAATATTCACAGACAAGCTTCATACTTTAGCTTATGGTACAGATGCATCATTTTATAGACTTATTCCAAAAATAGTAATCAAAACAGACAATGCTCAAGAAGTACAAGATATTATAGAATTATCAAACTCGATGGATTTAAGTATCACATTTAGAGCAGGAGGAACTTCACTTTCAGGTCAAGCAATAAGTGACAGTATTTTAATTATTACTTCAAGAAATTTTTCTAACTTCAAAATTGCAGAAGATGTTAGTTATATTTCATTACAACCAGCACTTACTGGGGCTCAAGTAAATGGATTACTTGCAAGGTATTCTAAAAAGATAGGTCCAGATCCAGCTAGTATAAATGCTGCTATGATTGGAGGAATTGCTGCTAATAATGCATCTGGAATGTGTTGTGGAATTTCACAAAATTCATATAAAACATTAAAATCAATGAAATTAATCTTTAGCGATGGTACAAAGCTTGATACGGCTTGTGAAGAGAGTAAAAAATCATTTAGAAATACACACAAAGAATTTTTAAAAGAGTTAAAAAGCTTTTCAGATGAAACTAAAAACAATGAAGAATTAAGAGCAAAGATTCAAAGAAAATTTAAAATCAAAAATACATGTGGTTACTCTTTAAATTCACTAATTGATTTTGAAGATGAGTTTGAAATACTAGAACACTTAATCATAGGAAGTGAAGGAACATTAGCCTTTATAGAAGAGATTACATACTATACAGTTGAAGACTTAAAAGATAAAGCTAGTTCACTTATATATTTTAAAGATATAAAAGAGGCTTGTTCTGCTGTTACAAAATTAAAGCTAGCAAAAGAAGCAAATACTATAAATGTAGAAGCCGTTGAACTTATGGATAGGGCAGGTCTTGCTAGTATTGAAAATGACCCAGCGATGCCAAGCTTTATAAAAGACTTTGATGAAAATGTAACTGCACTTTTAATTGAAACAAGAGCTGTTAGTGATGAAAAACTTGATATTCAAACAGCACAAATCGAAGAGTTATTAAAAGAGTTTTCAGTTGTAAGAGATATCTATTTTACAAAAGATGTAGCAGAATATACACTTTATTGGAAAATTAGAAAAGGTTTATTTCCAGCAGTTGGGGCAGTAAGAGAGACTGGAACTACTGTAATAATTGAAGATGTAGCTTATCCAATAGAGTGTTTAGCTGAAGCTACTTTAGAATTACAAGATTTATTTAAAAAGCATGGTTACCATGAGGCTTTAATTTTTGGTCATGCTCTTGAGGGAAATTTTCACTTTGTATTTACTCAAGATTTCTCTATCAAAAAAGAAGTAGAAAGATATGATGCCTTTATGAATGATGTTGTTCATTCTGTTGCAGTTAAATATCAAGGAAGTCTAAAAGCAGAACATGGAACTGGTAGAAATATGGCTGCATTTATTGAAGTTGAATGGGGTAATGATGCTTATGTTATGATGAAAAAAATCAAAAATTTATTTGACCCAAAAGGATTATTAAATCCAGGTGTAATTATAAATGATGATAATGAAGCGCATTTAAAAAATCTAAAAACACTTCCAGCAACAAATGAAATAGTAGATAAATGTATTGAATGTGGGTTTTGTGAGCCAACTTGTCCATCAAATGAATTATCTTTAACTCCAAGACAAAGAATAGTTGTAAATAGAGAAATTTCAAGATTAGAATCTATTGGTGAAAATGAAGAAGCAAAAGAATATAAAGATTTATACCAATATGATGGAATAGAGACTTGTGCAACATGTAGCTTATGTTCATCAGCTTGTCCTGTTAAAATAGATACAGGAAGTTTAACAAAACATTTAAGAGCTGAACAAATTAGTAATTCAGGTAAAAGTATTGCAAATTTTGTAGCAAATAACTTCTCAACAACACTTAAAGGTGTTAGATTTGGTCTTCATAGTGCACATTTTATTCATAAAGTTTTAGGAACTTCAAGTATGGAAAGTGTTACAAAAACATTTAGAGAATTAAGTAAAAACTCTTTACCAAAATGGTCACTTACTATGCCAAAAGCTACAAATATCAACTTAAATTTTGAACAAAAAGTAAGTGATAAAAAAGTGGTTTATTTCCCTTCTTGTATCACTAGAAGTATGGGTTTAAATGATGCATCAAAAGAAGAAAAAGAGTTATTTGATACAACAGTTGAGCTTTTACAAAAAGCTGGATATCAAATACTATTTCCTCAAAATCTACCAAATTTATGTTGTGGTATGCCATTTTCTTCAAAAGGATTTAATGAAGCAGCGAATACTAAATCATCACAATTAGAAGAAGCTTTACTAAATGCAAGTGACTTTGGAACATATCCAATATTATGCGATACAAGTCCTTGTACTAAAAAAATGCTGGAAAGTTTTTCTCATAGTGAGTTAAATATTTATGAACCTATTGAGTTTGCTTTGGAGTTCTTAACAAAGGATTTAGAATTTACACCAACAAGTGAAGCTATAACAATTCATACAACTTGTAGTTCTAGAAAAATGGGATTAGAAGATAAATTTAAAAAATTAGCCCAACTTTGTTCAGATGAAGTAATAATTCCAGCAGATGTTCAATGTTGTGGATTTGCAGGAGATAGAGGATTTAATTTTCCTGAGTTAAATAAGTCAGCGCTTAGAAATTTAAACAAACAAATAAGTGGTGCTAAAATGGCCTTTTCTACATCAAAAACTTGTGAAATTGGACTTAGTGATGAATCAGGACTTGATTATAATTCTATATTCTATCTTGTTAATAAAGTAACAAAATCTAAAAATTTATAATCTTTTTTTAGTCAAAACAGATATTTACCATTTTTTTGGTAAAATGTCTGTTTTATGAAAGAAGGAATTATAATGTACAAACTTTTTTTATCACTACTTATTAGTTCAAGTATAGCATTCGCAGGTCTTGTAAATGGTCTAGCTTTAACAGTAAACGATGATCCAATCACAATATATGATATTGAAACAACAATGTCTCAAAATAACATAAGCAAAAATGAAGCTGTTAGTTTACTAGTAGACAAAATTCTTTATGAACAATTAGTAAAAGAAAATAATATCACAGCTGATATATTTGATGTAAATGATTATATTGAAAAATTAGCAGCAACAAATGGTATGGATTTATACTCTTTCAAATCTATAATCAAACAAAAATACCCTGATTATTCAATATTTGAAAATGAAGCTAAAACTGTTGTAGTAAGACAAAAACTAATTCAAAAAATAGTAAAAGGTCAATTAGCTATAGCTTCACAAGAAGATATGGAAACTTACTATGAAAAAAATAAAAACCAATTTGCTACAGCAAGTACTTATGAAGTAGTTAGATATAGTTCAAAAAATAAAGCTGCATTAATTGCAACAATGAAAAATCCATTGGTAGTACCAAATGATGTTCAAAGAGAATCAAATACATTAGAAACTAATAATCTAAATCCTCAAATGCAATATCTTTTAAATGCAACAACTACAAACAGTTTTACTCCAGTTTTTACTGCGGATAAAATGTTTAATGCGTTATTTATTCTTAAAAAAGAGGGTGAAACTACATTAGAATTTGATAGTGTAAAAAGTAAAATATTCAATGATATTATGAGTATTAGAGAAAAAAAATATCTTAAAGATTATTTTGAAAAACAAAAATTAACAGCAGATATTAAAATAGTAAGATAAAAGGAATTAGATGTCAGATATGTTTGAAGTTATTATAGGATTAGAAGTACACGCACAATTAAATACAAATAGTAAGCTTTTTTGCTCTTGTGCAACAAGTTTTGGGGAAGAACCAAATACAAATGTATGTCCAACTTGTTTAGGACTTCCTGGTGCACTTCCAGTTTTAAATAAAGAAGCAGTTCATAAAGCAATTATGTTAGGAACTGCACTAAAAGCTCAAATAAACCAAAAATCTATATTTAATAGAAAAAACTATTTCTATCCTGATTTACCAAATGGTTATCAAATTTCTCAGTTTGAAGTTCCTGTAGTTGGACTTGGAGAGTTAGTAATTGACTTCCCAGATGGAAGACAAAAAACTATTGGAGTAACAAGAGCTCACTTAGAAAATGATGCAGGTAAGAGTATTCATGCAGGATCTGTTTCACAAGTAGATTTAAATAGAGCTGGAACACCACTTCTTGAAATCGTTTCTGAACCTGATATGAGAAGTGCAGAAGAAGCTGTTTTATATCTAAAAAAACTACACTCAATCGTAAGATATTTAGGTATTAGTGATGCTAATATGCAAGAGGGTTCATTTAGATGTGATGTAAATGTTTCAATTAGACCAAAAGGTGATACTAAGCTTTATACAAGATGTGAAATTAAAAATATGAACTCATTTAAATTTATTGAAAAAGCAATTGCTTATGAAGTAAATAGACATATTGAAGCTTGGGAAGATGGAATTCATTCGACTGAAATTGTTCAAGAAACAAGATTATTTGATCCAGAAAAAGGTGAAACTAGATCAATGAGAGGGAAAGAAGATGCTGCTGATTACAGATATTTCCCAGATCCTGACCTTTTACCAGTTATTATCACTGATGAAATGATGGAAAAATATTCTCAAATCCCAGAACTTCCAGATGAGAAAAAAGCTAGATTTGTAAATGAGTTTGGATTAAAAGAGTATGATGCTTCTGTAATCACGGCTTCCTTAGAGACTGCAAATTTCTTTGATGAAATGATGGCTGAAGGAATTTCGGGTAAAAATGCATCTACTTGGTTAACAGTTGAGTTACCATCGAGATTAAAAGAAGGTGTTACTTTAGAGAATTCTCCAGTTCAAGCTAAAACATTAGCTACAATTGTGAAAAGAATTGAAGATAATACAATTTCAGGAAAAGCAGCAAAAGAGGTACTGGATTATTTAATGGAAAATGATTCATCTGATGTTGATGGAGCAATTGATGAGCTTGGATTAAAACAAGTATCTGATGATGGAGCACTATTAGCAATTATTGATGCAATTTTAGCTGCAAATGAAGATAAAGTTGCAGAATACAAAGGTGGGAAAGACAAATTATTTGGTTTCTTTGTTGGTCAAACAATGAAAGAATCAAAAGGTAGTGCTAATCCTGCTAAAGTAAATGAACTTTTAAAGCAAAGATTAGCATAATATGAAAGAAAATGCTATTGCTGTAATAGGAGCTGGAAAATGGGGTCAAGCACTTCATTTTGCTCTTAGTGAAAAACAAGAAGCATATATAACGTCAAGAACTCCTAGAGATATTAAAAACTTTGTATCTTTAGAAACTGCGATGGATTGTGAATATTTAGTTATAGCAATTCCAGCTCAACAAATTAGATCATGGCTGAAAGAGAATTTTATATTTAAAGGACAAAAAGTTCTAGTTGCTTCAAAAGGAATTGAAGCTACAACGGGACAATTTTTAAATGAAATTTATGCAGATTTTGTACCTGAAAAAAATATTGGTTTTATTTCGGGACCATCTTTTGCAACAGAAGTTATAAAAGGTTTACCTTGTGCTCTTGTATTAAATTCACGTTCTAAAAAACTTTATAATAAATTTGAGCCATTTTTCCCAAGTTTTATAAAAACTTATTATAGTTCTGATGTTATTGGAGCTGAAGTTGCAGGGGCTTATAAAAATGTATTAGCAATTGCAAGTGGAATTTGTGAAGGTCTTAATCTTGGGAAAAATGCACAAGCTTCATTAATTTCAAGAGGTTTGGTTGAAATGCAAAGATTTGGTAGACATTTTGGAGCAAAAAAATCATCTTTTATAGGTCTTAGTGGTGCTGGTGATCTTTTTTTAACAGCAAGTTCAACTATGAGTAGAAACTATAGAGTAGGATTAGGACTAGCTGCAAATAAGAAATTAGAAACAATACTTGAAGAACTTGGAGAGGTTGCTGAGGGCGTTAAAACAGCTGAAGCTATTGATAACTTATCAAAAGAACATAATATTTATACTCCTATAGCAAAAGAAGTAAAACTAGTACTTAAGGGAAAAAGCCCAAAAGATAGTTTAAAAGATTTATTGAAACATTAATTATCATAATTTATGAATAAATCTTTACTTCTTTTTTCTTTTCTATTTGTTTTAGCTATACATTATTTAGTATTAACAAGACAAAACTATATTCAAAAAAACAATATAATTGCTAAAGAAAATAAAGAAACAAATATTTTATTAGCGAAACTACAAACTGTAGAAAAACAAGTAATCTCACCAAAACCAATTAGTAAAAAACAAGAAAAAAAGCAAGAAAATAAAGTTGTTAAAAAGATTCCTACAAAAAATGAAATAAAAGAAGAGATTAAAAGTATACAAACAGTCAAAAGTGAAGTTCAAAAAGAAGTAAAAAAAACTGAAACAATAACACAAAAATCTACTGTTTTAAAAGAAACTGTAAAACAAATTGTAAATGAAACTAAATTCAAAGATGAATATATAAGTAAACTTCGAATTGAAATAGATAAAAATAAAAGTTATCCAAAAATCTCTAAAAGATTAAATGAACAAGGAAGAGTTGTAATCTATTTTAGAGTCTTAAAAACTGGGATGTTTGAAAATATAAAAGTTATAAATTCCAGTGGGAAAGAAAGACTTGATAAAGCAGCACTTCAAGCTTTATACGATACAAAAAAGTATAAACCTTTTTTAAATCAATCAAATAAAGAGTATTTAGATTTTAATTTACCATTACTTTTTGTGCTAAATTAAAAAATAAGATAAAATTATTCTATGCAAACAATCCCTTTAATAAATCTATTATATTCTCTTATACCATTACTTTTTGTTTGGTATTTTTATACTAAATGGACAGAAAACAGAACTGAAATCTTATATGCAACAATAAGAATGATAATACAATTGCTAGCTGTTGGATATGTGCTAATATATATTTTTAAAGAAAAAGATTTATTTTTAGGAATAGGAATATTAACTTTTATGATGTTAGTTTCAAGTTGGATTAGTCTTAGAAACACCCAAGACAAATCATTTAGGAATTTTTCACTTATAGCTTTTAGTATAAGTTTTACAGGGATTTTACATCTTGTTTTGATTATAAATTTTATTTTAGATTTAGATAATTTTTATGAGCCAAGATATGTCATACCAATAGCAGGTATGATTTTAGCAAATAGTATGAATGTTTTATCAATTGCTATTGAAAGATATGAAAAAGAGTTTAAAAGAACAGATGATTTTATAAGTTCTAGAAATATAGCTTTTAAATCAGCTTTAATTCCTCAAATAAACTCACTCTTAGCTGTAGGTTTAGTCTCACTTCCAGGAATGATGACAGGACAAATACTTTCTGGAGTTGATCCTTTAATAGCTGTTAGATATCAAATTATGGTTATGGCAACTATTCTTTCTGGTTCAGGAATAAGTATAATTACTTATTTTTTACTAAAGAAAAATTGATTATTTATCAAATTTTTCTTTATGTATTTCACCCCATAAATAAAGCTGTTTTAATATAGGTTTTAATGTTTCACCATAAGGTGTTAAAGAGTATTCAACTTTAGGAGGAACAACAGGATAAACTTCCCTATGTACGATTCCATCCTCTTCTAACTCTCTTAATTTTTGTATTAACATCTTTTGTGTTGTTCTTGGAAGAAGTTTTTGTAATTCATTAAACCTTTTTTTTTCACTTCTTAAATACCATAAAATCAATATTTTCCACTTACCAGCTAATATATCCAAAGCTGTTTCTACTGGACACTTAATAATATCTTCTTCTATATTTATATCAATTTTTTTAGTCATAATTTAGCACCATAGTATCTTTTCAGATAGTACCTTTCTTTTTAATATGTTCTTGCACTTTTGTTATATTTTAGCTAAAGTTTTAATATAAGTAAATATTAAAGGATAGAAATGAAAGCTTTTGTAGTAGAAAAAGTAAATGAAAAAGAGTTTGTAGCAGATATTAAAGAGGTATCTATTCCCTTATGTGGAGAAGATGAAATCGTAATTAAAGCTACTTATTCATCACTAAACTATAAAGATGCCTTAAGTTCAGTTGGAAATCCTGGTGTTTCAAGAAATTTCCCACATATTACAGGAATTGATGTTGCAGGAACTGTTTATGAATCAACATCACCTATATTTAAAGTAGGGGAAAGAGTTTTAGTAACTGGTTATGATATGGGAATGAATACAAGAGGAGGGCATGCACAGTTTGTAAAAGTTCCAGCTTCTTGGGTTGCCAGAATTCCTGATGCAATTAGTGATAAAGAGATTATGACTTTTGGAACTGCTGGATTAACAGCAGCATTAAGTATAAATGAATTAATCGCAAATGGAGTTAAACCTGAAAGTGGAGATATATTAGTTACAGGAGCAACGGGAGGAGTAGGATCAATTGCCGTTTCAATTTTAAGTAAAATTGGATACAACGTAATTGCTATTTCTGGGAAAAAAGATAGAATTGATTATTTAAAAAGAATCGGTGCTACTGATGTAATATTAAGAGAAGAGTTTGATATAGAAACTAATAGACCACTTTCAAGTGAAAAGTATGCAGGTGTTGTGGATACAGTTGGTGGTTCAATTCTTGCTAC
>Ga0193956_1000078_pt1 | contig 40464 bp, 36 predicted proteins | sample BB_7_MG_FD_140358 | JGI IMG/M metagenome (GOLD analysis project Ga0193956, IMG submission 140358) | Microbial mat bacterial communities from the Broadkill River, Lewes, Delaware, United States - BB_7_MG | ecosystem: Environmental > Aquatic > Freshwater > River > Microbial mats | place: USA...
CAACCGACCAACTGTTGAGCTACGCCAAGAAATTACGCCAACTAACCCGTAATTATAACGCTGCCCTAATCATCAATGACCGTATCGATATCGCCAAATCCGTTGATGCGGAGGGGGTACACCTCACCGAAACATCGGTCAGTGTCCGTGAAGCACGGCAACAACTTGGCGAGAGTAAGCTGATTGCAGCCTCAACGCACAGTCTTGAGCGAGCGCTAGAGGCCGAAAAAGAGGGGGCCGATTTCATCACCTTTAGCCCCATCTTTTTCACCCCTTCCAAAGCAGCATATGGCGAGCCACAAGGCCTTGAGAAACTACGCACCACTTGTGACAAAACATCCATCCCCGTTTTTGCCCTCGGCGGCATCACACCTGAACGGATTCAATCGGTGTCACAGGCGGGAGCTGCAGGGATAGCATTAATCTCCGCTATTCTCGCATCACCTAACCCCGAAGCAGCAACACAACACTTTTATTATCCCGAATGCTAGCAAACTGTCGGGCCTGAACGTCACTGCAATTCAATTAAGGAGAGGTACCATGAATAAAATTCCACAAAATGTTCTCACAGCATGGGAAAACCATGTTGGCCCCGTTATCTTCACAACGGTCAATCAAAATAATATCCCAAACAGCGTCTATGCAACCTGCGTCAGTTGTGATGGCAAAAATCGTTTTCTTGTTGCTGACAATTATTTTGAAAAAACACGCAGCAATATTCAGTCAGGGAGTCAGGGCTCGTTTTTATTTATCACTGGCGAAGACAAGGCTTACCAAATTAAAGGGCGCATCGAATATCATCAGAGTGGACCACGGTATGACGACATGAAGCAGTGGAATCCAGAAAAGCACCCTGGACATGCCGCCGTTGCTATTATCGCTGATGAGATTTACAGCGGTGCAGAAAAGATTGTTTAACAATCAATCGGTCAATGGGTTTGTCGCAGCGCTACAAATCCATTGACCACCACAAACATATCAACATTAAAACAGCCAAAACCGCTTCCAACGCTCCTCATGTTGGGTCTATAATCATTTTGCGATAAATCACACGACTCACCTTTCACGTGATAGGTGGTCAAATTCGAACATCCTTTATGGAGGGGGCAAAATGAAACACAAACAATGGCTGTATTTTTCTCTACTGATCACCACACTACTACTCACCTTCACCAGCTTCTGTAGTGCCGAGCCAAGCCAAATAAGCGCTGACACTGAAGAGTGTATTGGCTGCCACAGTGAGGTCACGCCAGGGATTGTTGCCGACTGGCAAAAAAGCCGTCACTCCCATGTCACCCCGGCTCACGGCCTTTCTCTACCAGAGCAACAACGTCGCATCTCCGTGGCCAATCTAACAGGGCCACTCGCTGAAACAGTCGTCGGCTGTGCGGAATGCCACACCATGCACAGCGATCAACACCCAGAAGACAGCTTTGAGCACAACGGTTTCACGATCCATACCGTTGTCTCACCGTCAGATTGCGCCGCCTGCCACCCCGTTGAGACCACTGACTTTGCTGACAATCTCATGGCCGAAGCCTATTCAAACTTGATGGACAACCCCGTTTACATGATGATGGTCAACAACACCAATGGCTTAGCAACCTTCAACGATCAAGAGTTTCATCACCAAGATGCTGACGACGTAAGCAACGCGGACTCATGTCTGGCATGCCACGGCACCATCGTTCAGGTGACAGGGAAAACAACCCGTGATACCGATATGGGCGAGATGGAATTCCCAACGTTAAGCAATTGGCCCAACGCTGGTGTCGGCCGTATCAACCCTGATGGAAGTAAAGGTTCATGCGCCTCCTGTCATACCCGTCACCAATTTTCGATTGAGATGGCACGAAAGCCATACACCTGTGGTGAATGTCACAAAGGGCCCGATGTTCCTGCCTACAAGGTTTATTCTGTCAGCGTCCACGGCAACATTCAGAAGTCGATGGATAAATCATGGGATTACACTGCGGTACCGTGGACGGTAGGCAAAGACTTTACTGCACCAACATGTGCAGCCTGCCATGCCAGCGAACTGGTTGACGACAACGGTAATACCCTCGTCAAACGCTCTCACCGGATGAATGATCGTCTGCCATGGAGAATTTTTGGCATTCCTTACGCGCATCCGCACCCGATTGATGCTAACACCAGTAACATTGTAAATAATTTTGGACTCAACTTGCCAACCGAATTAACGGGTGAACCGGTCAGCAAATTTCTCATTGACGAAGCCGAAATGGCGGTACGACAACAAAACATGGAAAATGTCTGCTCAGGTTGTCACAGTCAACAGTGGATAAAAGGGCATTTTAGCCGCCTTGACCGCTCCATTGAGACCTCAAACCATATGACCCTACAAGCGACAAAGGTTCTAAGTCAGGCATGGCAAGAGGGACTAGCCCAAGGACTCCCTCAAGGGGCAGATCCCTTTGATGAAGCGATCGAGATGAAATGGATTGAGCAGTGGTTGTTCTACGGCAACTCAGTACGTTTCGCTACCGCCATGGGCGGTGTCGACTATGGCGTGTTTGCTGACGGCCGCTGGACACAAGCGAAAAATCTTCAGGAGATGGGCGACTATCTTAAATTTTTACGTGCATCACAAGCTGAAAAAAAATAATTTAGCAACAGCGTAAAAAAACGGCATGGAGAGATGTAACTCTCTCCATGCCGCACATCTTAATCCTATAATCACCTAAAAAATAAAACAATGATTGTAGCTGCATCGCATTTACGATAGTCTCAATAAAAAAATAACACTGTTATATTTTATTGAAAAAGGAGCGATCATGAGCGAAGCAGTCATCCAGTCATTGAAACAAGGGGCGATTGGCACCATCACCCTTAACCGTCCAGAGGCCATGAACACCTTTACCATCCCCTTTGCAAAGCAGCTTGATGCAGCACTATGGGAGATGGAAAACGATCCTGAAATCCGTGTGGTTTTGATCAAAGCGAACGGGAAAAACTTTTCCACAGGAATCTCTCTTGAGCAATTCGACAACAGAAGCCAACACGAGTTTCGTGCATTTCTTTACCAAATTGACGCCTTCTATCACACTCTAGCAAAAATGAAGACCATCACCATCTCAGCGGTTCAGGGCTATGCTTTGGCGAACGGTGCAGGGCTTGCCTTTGCTACGGACTTCACCATCGCAACTGAATGTTCATCATTTGGAACCACAGCCATCAATGTTGGCTTAATCTGTCTCGGACCAGCCGCGCCAATGATGCGCATTATTGGCCGTAAAAAAACGATGGAGATGGTGCTTACTGGCGAGATTATTTCGTCACATCAAGCTCTACAACTTGGCCTTATCAACCAAGTGGTTACCGAAGAGCAACTAGAGGACGCTGCCACAACGTTAGCCGATAAACTGACTAAAAAAAGTCCTCTTGCTTTGCAAATTGGCAAAGAGGGGCTCAATCGTCTTGCCGACAGCCCAAACTACGATCAAGCACTCGACACCATGGATGACCTGTTTGCGACCCTGTGCGCAACAGCTGATGCGACAGAAGGAGTGACGGCTTTCCTTGAAAAACGCCCCCCTGTGTGGCAGGGTAAATAGCGACCAAGGATGACCGTCAACACAATAAGGGGAAGCAGCGATAATATTCAGCTCTCCCCTATTTTATTGCCTTAACCGAGTTTCTTTTGCATCCACTGGCAAAACCTTTTATGCTATGACCTCACTTTTACCGAGGTATCTCTATGTCACAATTATTCCAATGGTCAGCCTTGCTATCAAGCGCCCGAGTCGGGCAAAAAACCATTCAAGAATCACAGCCAACTGACAAAACTGCGGACCGCAGTGAATTTGAATCGGATTATGATCGTGCGGTATTTAGTGAACCGTTTCGCCGTTTAGCCAAAAAAACCCAAGTTCACCCGCTGGCTCCCAATGATCACATCCACAATCGTTTAATTCACTCTATTGAGGTAGGTAGCGTCGGTCGCTCCCTAGGCAAAAAAGTACAACATTTTTTGCAACAACAACATCCTGACCAAGCACAGATTTTTGACGAACTGGCACTGATTGTTCAAGTCGGTTGCCTTATTCATGATATCGGCAACCCCCCTTTTGGTCATGCTGGTGAATACGCCATCCGTGAGTGGCTCGCCACACATGAGCAACTTGTTTTTTTTGATGACGAAAAAAAGCTACGTTGCGATGCGCAAACACGGCAAGACCTGTTGCTCTTTGAGGGCAATGCTCAAGGTTTTCGCCTTGCCGCGCGGCGCGACAATCCGAAGTGCGGCTACATGCGCCTAACATATGCGTCCCTCGGTTCAATGATTAAATATCCGTGGACGAGTGATGACCCACGTGCCACGGACAAAAAGAAGTTCAATGTTTTCGATAGTGAGAAAGAGTTGTTTAACGAGATGTCCACCACCATGGGCTTAATGCGAAAAGATGGCACGGTAGCACGACATCCTCTCTCATTCCTCACCGAGGCGGCCGATGACATCTGCTATCGAATGCTCGATATGGAAGATGCGGTATCGATGGGTATTTTCCCTGAAAAACCTATCAAAGAACTGTTTCTTACTATTGCTGGCTGCCCCAATGATACGTGGAAAGCAGTAGCCATGGCCCGTGGCGAAGCGATCAATGCCCTCATCCACGAATCGTTTAAGGTGTTTAAAAACGATTACAGCAATATTATGACTGGCGCGCGCGAACAGGACTTGAAGGCTGACTTTTCTCAACACTACAAAGAATGCTTTAAAAAAATCAATGAACATTATATAGAAATCTTCTCCCACCGTGGCAAGTTAGGCTACGAGATCGGCTCTTACAAAATTGTTGGTCGCATCATCAAAGCCTTTGCTCTATCAATCCAATCGTTATGTGAAAAGGATCATTACGACGAGCTAGAATATATCTCCAGCCGCTGTTTTGATCTTGCATGGGGTAAGGAGTTTACCTGTGACAATTTCCATCAGAGTTACGACTGGTGGCTACGGCAAACCTTTGATTATGTTTCGGGATTAACAGACAACTACGCCATCCAAATTTCGCGGGAGATTGAGGGGGTTCTTACACCATGAACAACCACACTGTCTCCAGCGAACAATGGGTTGTTGTAACCGGGGCGTCATCGGGAATCGGCAAAGAACTCGCCTTATCGCTTCAACAATATGGCTACAGTGTTTTAGCTACGGTTCGCACCGAGAAGGATCAAAAGTCATTACAACGAATAGGTATCGCCAATCTGCTTCTTGATCTGGCCGATGAGAAATCGGTCGATCAAGCGCTGAAGGGGATCGATCAGCACTGCGGAGAAAAACTTTATGCTCTTATCAATAACGCGGCCTACGGACAACCAGGTGCTGTCGAAGACCTTACCCGCAGCGCTCTCGAACAACAGTTTGCCGTCAACCTATTTGGCACCCACCAACTCACACGCGGTTTAATCCCGCTATTGCGACAGCATGGCGGCGGCCGAATAATCAATATCAGCTCAATTCTCGGCCTCGTGGCCTTCCCGTGGCAGGGCGCTTATAATGCCAGCAAATATGCCCTTGAAGGATTGACAGACACCCTACGCTTAGAACTCCACGATTCACCTATAGCCGTTAGCCTTATTGAGCCAGGCCCTATTCGCAGTGAATTTCGAAAAAATGCTCTACATGCATTTAATCATGATGTTGATTGGCAACACAGTAACCATCGGGATCAGTATCAGCGTATCACAGGTTACTACTCTGCCAGTGATCACCCGACCCCCTTTACGGGAACCCCAAAGGATGTCTTGAAGCGCGTGCTGCATGCCTTGCAGTCACCACGACCAAAACCCCACTATTACGTCACTCTACCAACCTACGTTCTGGCAACCTGCCGCCGCCTTCTTCCCGCCCGTTTACTCGATGCCTTGCTACGCAAACTTGGGGCATTACGCTGAATCATGAGGAATTTCTTTCCTTAATGTGCCAAATGGCCTATTATGAGCTGTTAAATCAATCATGTAGTAACCCTTTTTCAAAAGGCGGCTCGTTACACCATGCATGAATTCGCGGAGCAAAAATCCAGCCAACTTGCCAATTGCTACACTCAATTATTTAGTTCGTTTTTTGCAGCTCTCGACCAAGCAACTGCTAAACCGTTAAATGAGACCTTTAAACGCTACCCAACAATGGCGGAAGAACTGTTCTATCTCTTTTCAGGTGTTTTATGTATGAACACTCGCAATGCCGTTAATCGCGATCCTGATTTGAGCAAAACCCTTTTTGGGGCATTTACTATTTTTAGCGATAAAATCCCTGCAATTCTTATCCCACAAAACCAACAAGCATCGTTTAACCACAAACAGGTTCAATGTGTTAACAATTGCTATTCAAAGTCTGAACGAGGTCAACTAGCTGCGTTGTTTCTAAATCGTAGCATTGGTGAAAACTACCTAGCACAATACCCTGCTGCGGCAGAAATTGAGTCGACACTTGTTGCTATTTTAGACCATACTGAAAAACAACTCTTAGCGCTGTTCTAATCGATTCATAAAAACAACCAACAACTGTGGCTCAATTTTATTGTCACCGTTTCCAAAGGGAATGAGACTCATGAACTTTGCCCGCACACTTCTCTTTATTATTCTACTCTTCGCACCAGTATCCACCTTTAGTGCTCCTATTAAGGCGGATCAAATCCCCGCTGAGCTAGCACCATGGCAGGAATGGGTTCTTTTCGGCCACGAGGACAAAACATGCTCAACGGTTTGGCAACAGGGTGAACAACGCCGTTGTCGGTGGCCGGGAGAGCTGACGCTGACCATCAACAATACTGGCGGTGTGTTTCAGCAGAATTGGCAGATGGATAACGAACAATGGTTGGTTCTACCCGGCAACAGCAACCACTGGCCTCAGCAGGTAACCGTAAATGACAAACCAGCATTAGTGATGCGCAGTCAAGATAGTCGCTACGGTAAGAATCGCCCCATCGTACTCGTTCCTGCGGGGCAACATCGTATCAAAGGGCAATTCAGCTGGAAAACGATGCCAAAAAAGATCGCCATTGATTCCCATACAGCTTTGATTAAACTCACCCGTAATGGCCGTTTTATCCATTATCCGCAACTCGACAAAGATGGCCTACTGTGGCTAAACGAAGATTCAACTCAAAACATAAAGACCGCGCAAGACCAAATCCATTTTCGTGTTTTCCGTCACGTGAGTGACAGCATCCCCTTACAATTAACGACTCGGCTCCAACTCAATGTTTCGGGGCAAGCGCGTGAAATTCGCACGGGAGTTGTTTTACCACATGATTTTATACCATTATCTCTCACCAGCCCCCTTCCCGCGCGCCTCGAAAACGATGGCACCTTGCGCATACAACTCAAACCGGGGAACTGGTCTATTGATCTCGTTTCGCGTCATCTTGGTTCAGTAGATACGCTATCGATGCCTGAGCCTAAAGGGCCGTGGGCAGCAAATGAGATATGGTCGATCGAAACACGTAATGACCTACGAGTTATCAGCATTGACGGTGGCACCGCCATCGATCCAGCACAAACGGATATGCCCGCAGCGTGGAAACAGTTGCCCGCATACCTTATGACGCCAGCGCAACCACTCACATTTACCACACGAAAGCGTGGTGACAGTGATCCAGCACTAGAGCAACTTCACCTACAGCGCACCCTTTGGCTCGACTTTGATGGCAGCGGCTATACGGCTAAAGACGCGATCAGCGGCCAACTCACGAACAGCTCGCGCCTTGAAGCGGAATCAACACTTGATCTTGGTCGGGTAAGTATCAATCAGCAAAACCAATTTATCACCCGTTTATCTTCGCACGAATCAGCAGGAGTTGAACTACGTCAAGGCAACATTCAACTCGAAGCTGAGAGCCGTATTACCCCAGAAAATATCACCGAACTGCCCGCAGTGGGTTGGAAGTTAAATGTCGGATCACTACAAACTCAGCTCAACCTTCCGCCGGGCTGGCGATTACTTGAAGCAAGTGGCCCAGACAACGCTTCACAAACATGGGTCAATAGTTGGTCACTTCTTGATATTTTTATTGTCCTTGTTCTGGCCTTGAGTTTTGGGCGCTTATGGGGAGTGATTCCCGGTTTTGGTGCGTTATTGGCAATGGTGTTGATCTACCATGAACCCAATTCTCCTCAGCTTGTTTGGCTAAATGTATTAATTCCAGTTGCGCTCTTACGTGTATTACCACAAGGACGTTTTAAACAACTGACCCAGTGGTACCGCAATGCAGGATTGTTATTATTATTAATTATAATCCTAAGTTTTTCGGTACAACAAATCCGTAGTGCGCTCTATCCACAACTCGAATCACACCACAATTATTCACTTGGCTACGGTGGCATGAGGGCGGCTGCACCGCAACCCATGGCAGCAAAGATGGTGATGGAGAGTCGTGTTATGAACATGGCGGACGGTGAAATGGCCCTTGCGAGACAAAAGGTAAAACGATTGATTCCTCAATACGATCCAGACCTAAAAGTTCAAACAGGCCCAGGCATACCACAGTGGCAATGGCGACAAGTAGAACTCTCGTGGAACGGGCCCGTTACCGCGGAACAGTCTCTGAAGCTATATCTTCTTCCACCACTTGTGACTCGTCTGCTACTGATAAGTGGTGTGCTATTAATTGCGTTACTGTTTGTCCGCTTACTCTCTTCAGGCCCACTGCCTCGCTGGAAACGCGCGGCGAACAAACCAACGACAACAGCGCTAATGTTGATCACCCTTGCCAGTTCAGCGTTGTTGTACACACCATCGCTGTCTCAAGCGGCATTTCCTGCACCAGAAATACTCGATGAGCTACAAACTCGCTTGCTCGAACCGGCACGGTGCAACCCGAACTGTGTGGCATTAAATCAACTGGATATTAACGCCGATCAACAACGGCTACGGCTGCGCATGACATTCCATAGCCAGATCAGCAGTGCTGTTCCTCTACCGTTACCCAATAAGCACCTCACATTACAAAGCGCTCGACTCGATCAAAACGGCTCGGCACCACTGTATCGCGACACGAAAAATAATCTCTGGGCACGCATCCCACAGGGGAAACACACTCTTGAGGTTTACGCTATCTTGCCCGAGAACCTACAACGTTTCCAGCTACCATTACCCATGGCAATTGGTAAAGTAAATATCTCAGCAGCGTCATGGCAGATAGCGGGGATCACCGACGGTGAAGCCAGCCATGGCCCTATCGAACTAACACGACAGTCCACAGGCAACACCAAACAGCTTCAAGCTGGAGTCATCCCACCGTTTGTTGAAGTGCGCCGCGAGCTACATTTGGGCTATGACTGGCAAGTCAAAACAACGGTGCGCCGCATCAGTCAATTAGGCAGCGCCGTGCTGATTAAAATTCCACTATTGGCCAATGAACAAGTGACCAGTCAATCGGTACAAGTGACGGACCACCAAGCGTTGGTTAGCTTAGCCCCAAATGGCCGCTCTTTCAGTTGGAACTCGCGCTTAGAAAAAACCAGTCAACTCGAATTGTTAGCGCAAAACAGCAGCCAGTTCAACGAGGTATGGCAACTGTTTGCTGAACCAATTTGGCATATTGAAAGCACTGGAATTCCAGTTATCCATCATTATCAAAATGGTCGTTGGCAACCAGAATGGCGACCATGGGGCAATGAGAAACTAACCTTAAACATCTCTCGGCCATCGGGTGTCCAGGGGCAAACGGTCACCATTGACAACAGTCATATTGAAATAACACCCGGTAAACGCAGTACGCAGGTTAAACTAACCCTCAGCGTACGCAGCAGCCAAGGGAGTGACCATGTCATCACTCTTCCCGATCAAGCACAACTCGGACAGGTGACGCTCAACGGGCGCAGTCAGCCGATTAAGCAACAAAAGCGCTTAGTGACCATCCCCTTGCCCCCTGGAGAACACCGATTAGAGATGACATGGCAGCAAAATCAAGGTGTAGAAACGATCACCCACACCCCTCAGGTTCATCTTGGTGGCGCAAATGTTAATTCAACTATCACGCTTCAACTTCCTCAAGACCGCTGGACCCTTTTCGTATCAGGACCAGTTCTTGGCCCTGCGATACTTTTTTGGGGCGTACTGCTAGTTATTATCGTCCTATCACTGATTCTTGGTCGTTTGAAATTTACCCCACTACGTTGGTGGCATTGGTTGCTACTGTTTGCCGGACTCAGTCAAGCCAGCCTCCCTGCACTTATTCCTGTTGCAGCGTGGCTGCTATTGCTCGGCCTACGACAAAAACATGTCGACCAACTCAATTCACTATGGCAGTTTAATTTCAGCCAAATTGTCCTTATCACCCTAAGCTTTGTTGCCATGGTGACAATTGTCGGTGCAATTCAACAAGGATTGCTCGGCCAACCCGATATGCAGATCGTTGGCAATCGTTCTAGCGCTTGGTCGCTCAATTGGTTCCAAGATCGCTCAAACGGTTTTCTCGCTGAAGCATGGGCTCTAAGTGTCCCAATGTATATTTATAGACTGTTTATGCTTTTATGGGCTCTTTGGCTAGCAATCGCGCTGCTAAAATGGGTACAATGGGGCTGGTCGTGCTTTAGTAGCCAAGGGTTATGGCGAAAATTACCAGCACGTATGTCACGTAAAAAAGGAACAAAATCTGGGGAACCGACAACAAAACAACCACCTCAACAAGGAACGTAATACACCATGGAACAACTTGATCAAATTAGTGCAGCCATTGCCTTGAGCATGGGCGCAGCATGGGCCAGTGGTATCAACCTCTATGCAACAATCCTTGTTTTAGGTTTGATGGGTAGCTCTGGAAGTATGCCACTACCTGAACCGATGCAAATCGTTCAAGACCCTGTAGTCATTGGTGCCAGTGCGTTAATGTATGCGGTAGAATTTTTTGCCGACAAGTTCCCTGGTGTTGATACGGGATGGGATGCGATCCATACGTTCATTCGCATCCCAGCGGGTGCCGCATTAGCGGCGGCTGCGACGGGCAATGTTGATCCTTCGATCAGCCTTGCAGCCGCCATTGTTGGTGGTTCACTCAGTGCCGCAACTCACGCAACAAAAGCCGGTTCACGCGTTATCATCAACACCTCGCCTGAGCCTGTAACAAACTGGGCAGCATCCATCAGTGAAGACCTTGCCGTATTTGGTGGACTGTGGGTTGCCCTCAATCACCCGCTGATATTTCTTGCCGCATTGGTGATTTTCATCATCCTTCTTATCTGGTTACTACCTAAATTATGGCGAGGGATTAAGAAGGTCTTTTCGTCCATTGCGGGTTTATTTAAGAAAAAAGAGACGATTGTGGTGATCGAACCCAACCAAATCGAACGTGATTCAAACACAACGGATGATAACAAATCGTAACGAGGCCATACCTATGAAACACTTTTTCAAACTATTCTTTGCTGCAGCGATCCCGTTTGCCATCGTGATGTTTGCCATCTCCATCAGCAACAATTCATGGCAACGCGCTCTTGCTCTGGCAGGGGTTTTCGCATTTTTATTTGGCTCACTGTTTGCTCAATTGATGACGATTATTGCGGATAAGAGAAAGAATAAAAACAAAGAAGAGTAAGCTCCACCTGTAACATTGGGGCCCTTACGAAGATTAAACAAAAAAGACCGATCTAGAGTTCCCTCTAAATCGGTCTTTTTATTGTTACCTGTAACGGATCAAACTAGCGATCAAGAACCTCCTCTTTAAAGCCCTCAAGAACCTTTGTCCACCAGTTAAATGAGTCTTCGAGATTACGGGTACTGACACCGTAATCAATATTAACAGTCATTTGGATCGCAGGGTCACCATCGCTATCGAGGTAAGCTTTACCAAAACGCTTTTTAGCATTCCAGCGGTTGATTTGTGTCAATGAAACAGGGATTCCAGCCCAAGCAGCACTGAACTGAATGTCATCACAATCTTCATTGTTATCATTACAACCGTAGAAGTAGAGGCCGTACTGAGTACCATCAATACGTCCCTTAATTTTAGGGTCGCCTTGTGAGTCTGTCGTTAATGTTGCCGAACCGTACCCCTTAGCGATGTTAAGAATTTCATACGGCTCCGTAGCGTCAACCAATGCGTGAGCATAACCAACAGAAAGAAGAAGCATACCTGCTAAAGCAAGTAGGTATGTTGTCGCCTTTAAATAAACCTTCATAAAAATATCTCCTTAGGGTGAGGGGTAATAAGTTGACAATAACGTAAATGAATTTTTTGTTGCCCTTATAAGACCTATCGTCGAAGGGGATTTTTTTTCAAAAACTATTTCAATTCTTTGGTGACACTACTACTAGAAAACAACCATTTCAAGATTTTTCTAGTAATAGGATAAACAAAATCAATTAAAGGCTACTTTTAAAAGTGTTTGTATCTAGGCACTTAAACAGATTACAATCAGTCAATCGATCTTAGCCACAGAACGAGAAACCCTGCCGTATTTTCACGTAACGCGTTAGAAAGTGATGGCAACAATGAAGAACTCTTTGAATCATACACCAGTGCCTTCCCCAAACAGCTCATTCTCTCGCAGCCAATTTAAAGTACACGGCATGAGCTGTGTCAATTGCGCCAACAGTATTGAAAAAGGGATAAACTCTTTAGCTGGCGTTGATAACGCAACAGTTAATTTTACCACGATGACTCTAACGGTTACCTATCAGAGAGAGGCAATTGATCAGCAGACTCTACACAAAACTGTAATCGATAAGGTCTCTGCACTCGGCTTTAGCATTATTGACCCTAGCAATACGACCCAAGAGCAGATCGATTCACAACGACAAAAACGCTGGCTCATATTTTCAGCGCTTTTGACTGCCCCCATTATGCCGCTAATGTGGTGGCCGCCTCTTGCACCGCAGTTAAATCTAATCCTCATTGCAACCCTCGCAACCATCGTACAGATCACTGCGGGTTTAACCTTTTACCGTGGCGCATGGAAAGCGCTTAAAAATGGTTCAGCCAATATGGATGTTTTGGTTGCGCTGGGCATTAGTGCCGCCTACGGCTATTCGCTCATGGCTGCTCTCGGTTGGCTCGGGAGCAATCCTGAAGTTTTTTTTGAAACAGGGGCGATGCTCATCACCTTTATTCGCTTTGGTAAATGGCTTGAAGGTCGATCGCGCAACAAGGCAGGTGCGGCCATGCGTGAATTGATGCAACTACAACCTGATATCAGTCGCGTACGTCGCAACGGCAAGGTTGAACAGATTGCAACCGATCAAGTTCAGATTGGCGACCAACTTATCGTTTTCGCAGGTGAAAAAATCCCCGTGGATTCTCAGGTTATCGAAGGGGATTCCTCTGTTGATGAATCGATGCTGACCGGTGAAGCGATTCCCGTCGCCAAACAGCTTGGCGATAACGTAACGGGTGGGACGGTCAATCAAACGGGCCGATTGACCATCGAAGCACGACAGGTTGGTAATGATACAGTTCTTGCCCATATTGTGCAGATGGTTGAGGAGGCGCAAACCGATAAAGCACCGATACAACGTTTAGCCGATAAAGTGTCCGCCATCTTTGTACCAATTGTCATCAGCCTCGCGGTGCTAACATTTTTAGGCTGGTATTTTTCAGGGGCAGCCTTCCTGTTCGCCTTTAAGATGGCGATATCGGTGGTGGTCATCGCTTGCCCATGTGCTTTAGGGCTTGCTACCCCAACGGCGATTATGGTTGGCAGCGCCATCGGCCTTAAAGCCGGAATTCTTTTCAAGAAAGCCTCTTCTCTTGAACAGATTGCCAAACTTGACACCATCTTATTTGATAAAACAGGAACCCTCACCCAAGGCCGTTTTGCGGTGACAGACCTCATCACAGCGGATGGTGTGGAACAAAATCAACTCCTCCACCTCGCGGGCGCTGTGGAAGCAACAAGCCGCCACCCATTAGCACAAGCAATTGTGAAGCATGCTCAAACCTGCGTGTCCATTGCTGAGGTCGACAGCGTCAGCGAGCACGGTGGTATGGGGATTCAAGCTACCATAGATCAACAAACAGTACGTGTTGGCAGTAACCGTTTCTTGCTTCACCATGAGATTGATACCCGCAGCATGTCCACCATTGCCGATCAACTTTCATCAACAGGAAAAGCGTTGGTATTTGTCAGCTGCGACAACCAACTCATGGGCATTATAGCGCTACAAGATCAAGTAAAGCCTGAAGCAAGCCAGAGCCTTAAACAGCTAGCAGAAATCGGTATCACTACGGCGATGGTAACGGGAGATCGCCAGCAGGCGGGAGAATCAATTGGTGCACAACTCGGGGTCAAACAGATTATCGCCGAAGTTCTGCCAGCGGACAAACAACAGATTGTTCAGCAATTTCAGCAACAGGGAGGTTTGGTTGCCATGGTGGGAGATGGGATTAACGATGCCCCTGCCTTAGCGCAAGCCGATATCGGTATTGCTATTGGTGGCGGAACGGATGTTGCCAAGGAGACGGGCGATCTCGTTTTAATGCGTAATGACCTTCTGGATATTTACCGGGCAATCGTACTCGGCAAAAAGACCTTAGCGAAAATCAAACAGAATCTGTTCTGGGCATTTTTTTACAATTTAGTCGGTATCCCCTTGGCAGCGGGACTACTCTACCCGTGGTTGGGCCTATACCTGAAACCCGAGTTTGCAGGATTGGCAATGGCATTTTCCAGTGTGTCTGTGGTGACCAACAGCCTGTTGCTAAAACGGGTTGGCCGGACGTTAGCCTAATGCCACATCCAATGTCATCATCAGCGCAAAACCGCACATCGCGCCGACGGTGGCTAAATCAGTATTACGCGCCAACTGTGATTCGGGGATCACTTCCTCAACCACCACATAGATCATCGCCCCTGCTGCAAACGATAAAGCATAGGGCAATAGGGGTTCGATCATAATAACGGCCGCCGCACCAATCACACCTGAAATCGGTTCCACCATTCCAGACAATTGACCATACCAAAAACTTTTACCACGACTCATCCCCTCACGACGAAGCGGCACGGACACCGCTGTCCCTTCAGGGAAGTTCTGGATACCAATACCAATAGCTAAGGCGATTGCCCCCATTAATGATGCAGAAGGTGAGCCTGTTGCCACGGCACCAAAAGCCACCCCAACGGCTAACCCTTCGGGAATATTGTGCAAGGTAATCGCCAAACACAGCAAGGTACTGCGTTGCCAACTGGTCTTAATCCCTTCCGCTTCGCTCATAGGGAAACCAAGATGAAGATGGGGCAGAACTTTATCCACCGACCATAAGAACAAACCGCCAGATAAAAAGCCAACCACGGCAGGAATCCACGGTGTTCCCCCCGCCTGTTCGGTCATCTCAATTGCGGGAGCTAACAACGACCAGAAACTGGCTGCAATCATCACCCCTGCGGCACAACCCAACATACCATCCAATACTTTGCGATGAATGGTTTTAAAAAAGAAAACTAAACTGGCACCAACGGCGGTCATAAACCACGTAAAAAGTGTAGCCAGTAATGCTTGCATTATGGGATTAAGTTGCGCAAACCAGTCGTACATAACTACCGCCCCCTACCAAAAGGAATGAATAAAGTGAACAAAGTTCACAACAATTAAGCGATTGAATTATCCGTCATCTCTAGGGGGATAATCCACTGATCAAACTCTTCATCAGTCACAAAACCAAGCGCAACAGCCGACTGACGTAATGTCAGACCTTCACGGTGGGCTTTTTTTGCAATTTTAGCGGCATTATCATAACCAATATGGCGATTTAACGCCGTGACCAGCATCAAGTTTTTATCCAAGTTTTCTTGAATTTTCTCTTGATTTGGCTCAATACCCTCGGCGCAGTGATCGTTGAATGCAAGACATGAATCGGCAAGAAGTTCACAACTTTCAAGCACATTATGCACCATCACCGGCTTATAGACATTGAGTTGAAAGTTGCCCTGCGTTCCAGCAAAGGCCACCGCTGCATCATTACCAAACACCTGCACACACACCATGGTCATCGCTTCACATTGCGTGGGGTTGACCTTACCCGGCATGATCGATGACCCCGGCTCATTTTCAGGAATGTTTAACTCACCAATGCCGCAACGAGGGCCACTGGCCAACCAACGAACATCGTTGGCCATCTTCATCAAGCCTCCGGCGAGAGTGCGTAGCGCTGCCGATGTTTGCACCAAAGCATCATGGGCAGAGAGGGCAAAGAATTTATTAGTCGCGCTGGTAAAAGGGTAGCCTGTTTGCTGCGCTATTTTCGCGGCGGCCAGATCACCAAATTGTGGGTGAGCATTGAGTCCCGTACCGACAGCCGTACCACCGATGGCTAGCTCATATAATCCCGGCAACGACTCATTGACCGCCTTAACACCAAAATCAAGTTGCGCCACCCAGGCACCAATTTCTTGACCCAAAGTAATCGGCGTTGCATCTTGCAAGTGCGTACGGCCAATTTTGACTTGAGCCTCATTTTCTGCCGCCTTTTTAGCGAGAGTGTCACGCAATTTGGCCACAGCTGGCAACAGTTGTTGTTGGAGTTGCTCTACCACCGCAATATGCATTGCTGTCGGAAAGGTATCGTTAGAGGATTGTCCGCGGTTCACATGATCGTTCGGATGGACAGGGCTTTTACTGCCGAGAATGCCATCGGCAAGCTCAATAGCGCGATTGGAGATCACTTCATTGGCATTCATGTTCGATTGTGTTCCCGACCCTGTTTGAAAGACGACGAGGGGAAAGTGGTCATCAAGATGACCTGCGATCACCTCATCAGCAGCACGGCTGATCAGATCGGCCAGATCTTCAGGCAGTTCGCCCAACTCAGCATTAGCAAGAGCCGCCGATTTTTTCAATGTACCAAGTGCTTTAATGACGGGTCGTTGCCACTGGAATCGCTTGACACCTATGGGAAAGTTAGCAATAGAACGCTGCGTTTGTGCGCCCCAGTAACAATGATGGCCAACCTCTACCTCGCCCATTGAATCGGTTTCACTGCGAAATTCACTCATCGGTTTCTCCTCTTTATTATTCATAGACATTTAATTGTAAATTCAATAATGGCTATCATAGCAAAAAATCACAACGATGTATTTTTTTCATAAGAGAATACAAAAACAGGCCCCATCACCAATGCGAGGGGCCTGCTTTATTACCAACGTGATAGGATCTACTTAGTTCAAGTAGGCTGCCTTGAGTTTCTCAGCAAAACGAGGATCCTTTTTTGCCACTTGAAAAATAACCGTTTCTCCCGCGGGTCCGGCACCGAGGAGAGTTTTGGTATAAGGCAAATGCTTGAGCGTGGCAAATTTAGTGTTCATGGCCTCATCACCAATCACATAAATACGACCTTGATATTTCCATGCCGTATAGATGTCATTGGATTCGAGCTTCCACGCAATATGCTCAAAACGCTCAATTAAGTTTTCAGCAAATGCTGCATCGCTCTTCTGTACCTGAAAAACCACTGTTTCACCAGCAGGTCCAGCGCCTAAATGGGTTTTAGTATATGGCAGATGTTGATGAGCCATAAAGAAATCACGCATTTTCTCCTCACCCATCACATACAAGCGATTGTTATAACGGCAGACCAGCAACTCAGCGTCATTGACATCCACCTCAACAGGGGCACCAACGTGCTCCTCAATCGCTGGACTTTTACGGTCTGTTTTTATCGGTGCAACACAAGCAACAGCACTGAGCAACATGGCAATAACAATAAAAATTCGTGGCAACATAAATCTCTCCCTTTAGTAATGATATAATCAAATGAAAACGATCATGAAGCACCATTGTTAGCCAAATGCTTCTCTTTTATCAGAACTCTGTTAGCACCTTGTATATTAACCATAATTTGCTACACTGAGAGCTTGCTAGAACAAGTTCTTTCAAGAAAACCAAGTACATTCATCGATCTTATCAAGGAGAATCACATGACAACTCAGCACGGTATTTACAAATGTTTAGTATGTGGCAACATTGTTGACGTTTTAACTGCTGGAGCCGGTTCACTCGTCTGTTGCGGATCAAACATGGAGCTTTTGGCAGAAAATAGTACCGATGCCGCTCAAGAGAAGCACGTACCTGTCGTCACTTGCGCCGATGGAAAAGTGACGGTAACCGTTGGCAGTGTCGCGCACCCGATGACCGATGAGCACTATATTGAGTGGATTGAGGTTATTGTTGATGGCGTGAGTCAACGTGCCTTTTTAGCCCCAGGCGATGAGCCTAAAGCGTGCTTCAGCGTGTGTGGCGATAATGTTATTGCTCGGGCCTACTGCAACCTACACGGGTTGTGGAAAGCCTAGATTGAACATCATCGCACAATAATAAAATCAAACAGGGCCGTTATCAATCATGATAACGGCCCTGTTTGTTACTAATAAAGTTGCTCGCTATAACTCGGCACCTCGTTAAACCACCCAGGGTCCTGCTGAGCCATATTAAATGCCTGTTGTGCCGTATCAATCAAGCGCTGACGATCTTTAGGGTAACTACCCGCTAAGTTAAGAAAGTTCGACGCGTGATTGGAACGTAGAATTGTTTTTTGTGGTTGCAGCTGTTGCAAGATATCTAACGTTTCCGCTATCACTTCGCCATGACTTAACGCCTCAATCGAGGTGAAGTAATCATCATTATGGCGGCGGAACATGGTCAGTAACGAAAAATATTCTGGCGAGAGTTCGTTAATCCATTTTGCCGTGGCAGCAGCATGTTCACGCGTTCGAGCACGACCTGCAAGACCAAGAATCGCTGTAACCGATAACTTTAGCCCCGCATTTTTTGCCTTTTGACACAAGGTCAACATCTGCTCGGAATCATAGCCCTTATTCACTAACTGCAACGTATCATTATCACCGCTTTCTAGACCAAAATAGAGAATCCGCAGCTTATTTTCCCGTAGCAGGCGCAAATCGTCTTCACTTTTCGTCGTTAAACTTCGCGGCGAGGCATAACAGGAGACCCGTGTTAAGGCAGGGAGCTGTTGTTGTAACAACTGCAACAGTTCAACAAATTGCTGTTGCGGATAAACCAACGCATCACCATCGGCAAGAAAAACACGTTGGATTTTCATCCGCTGCAGTGGTGAAATACGCGCTAAGTCTTGACTCAGATCGTCCAATGAGCGTAAGCGAAATTTCTTCATTTTGTACATGCCACAGAAGCGACATTGATTTTGGCTACAACCAATTGTCGCTTGCAGAATTAATGATCTTGCTTCAGAGGGTGGGCGAAATACAGGTTCCTCATAAGCGATGGGGAAAGACATGGTAAAAATTCTCCAGCTGGGGTTATCGAATGCCCAGCGTGTTAATGATTAACGGATTATGTCACTACGTGAATCTATCTCGCGCAGGTGCTGGCGAGCCGCTTGCGCCAGAGTTGAATTTTTGGTGACATCAAGAGCAGCGAGAAAATAGTGATAAGCACTGGTACGGCGGTTACGTTTTCTCAGCAACACTTTTGCCGCACCAAAGTACGCCTGATCAAGGGCGGCATCACGAGCACGCTCGGCAATAAAACGACGATAAATCATCAGTGCGGCATCGTTGTCACCACTGTCATAAAGAGAATAGGCCAACTGTAACAACGATAATGAGGGGATCTGCTGGCGCTGTTCTGTATCTCGCAAGGTAAAATAAGCCGTTGCCGCAGCGGCAAACTGCCTCTGTTCAATCAGTTCGTTGAGGTGTTCAACTACGGCAACACCGTCATGCTGACGACCTAACTGGCGACTGCGATGCAATAAAGGAAGGTGATCAAACCCATAAGCAACGAGTCCTCCGGCTAGAAAACCACCTAAATGAGCGCCATGAGCCACACCACTGCCACTTTGAGTAAACAAAAATGGCAAAAGATTATCAACAATGAGGTAAACCCCTAACACCAAACGCGCTGGCAGATAGAAACTATCCATAATAAAGGGGAATAAAAAGATAAATGTCTTCACTTTATTTTGCGGGAACCAAACAAAGTAACAGCCTAAAACACCTGAAATTGCCCCTGACGCACCAATCAATGGCGTGTAGGAGCCTTGCATAAATAATGCAAAAAACAGCGTCGCCATCATCCCAGTAAACAAATACAAAACTAAGAAACTTAACCAGCCAAGTCGATGCTCAACATTGTCGCCAAAAATCCACAAAAACAACATATTACCAGCAAGATGTAAGATTCCCGCATGGAGAAATAACGAGCTAAACAATGTAGTGACACTTGGCGCAGCTGATTTGAATCCATGCTGAAACACAATCAAATCATAGGCGCTTATCTGCGCTGTTATCACCTGCGCTTGACGTAAGCTCGTCACCCCTAAACGGTGTAGATATTCCAACAATAGCGGATCATTGGGGTTTGGCTGTACTCGCAACAGCGGTAGCGTTACCACAACAAACACTAGAATATTGATCGCCATCAAGACCCAAGTAACGTAGGCTTTTTCTGGCGGATTAGGTTGATCGCCAATGGGGAGAAACATAACGCTCCTTTTTTAAAATACCCCTGCTCAAGTGATTGATTTTTCGCTATTTAACCCGTATGCTCGTTGACGCTTAGTTCTTAGTCTTTAATACGATTCAGTGCCATAAATGGCCACAAACCTCTACTACATTACCTCTGAATCCGCAAATCGTCTAACGGAATCAGATTAAAGTGAGAGCCCATGGATATTCTCTATATTCTTGACCTCGTTGGAACCGCCGCTTTCGCTATCTCGGGAGCACTTGCAGGTGTTCGTCGTCAAATGGATCTGCTCGGAATTTTAGTTCTCGGCATTGTCACCGCTATTGGTGGTGGCACATTACGTGACATACTCCTTGGTGATACGCCCCCTTTTTGCCTCAAAGATGAAACCTATCTCTACGTATCAATACTCTTTGCGCTGGTCACCTTTTTTGCTCATCATGTGGTGGACCGTTTCAGTAACGCCCTTCTCTATTTTGATGCGATTGGCCTGGGCACCTTTGTTGTCATCGGCACAGGGAAAGCTCTCGATTTCAATACAGGATTTGTAGGCGCGATCATCATGGGCATGATGACGGCTACAGCGGGTGGCATGGTGCGTGACATTCTCTCGGGTCAAATCCCGTTAATTTTGCAAAAAGAGATCTATGCCTCAGCCTGTTTGGCGGGCGGTGTGCTATTCTTTGTTCTCACTCAGTTGGATGTATCCCGCACCACAACCATGCTGCTTTCGGCAACTCTCGTTGTCGCCTTGCGTTTGCTAGCAATTCGCCACAACTGGTCACTACCCACCGCAAATGAAACATCAGAGTAACGAACGATATAAAGGAGATTCTCCATGCATTGCATCACCCTGAACGGCTGCGACACACCGATTACGGTCGGCAAAATTGTCTGCCTCGCACGCAACTATGTTGCTCATGCTCACGAACTTGGCAACGAGGTCCCATCGGAACCAGTGTTGTTTATTAAGCCAGCCAGTAGTCTAATCTACGACGGTGAGCAGGTGGAGATTCCATCCTATTCTGATGATTGCCATCACGAAGTGGAACTGGCAGTACTGATTGGTAAAAAAGGCAAGAACGTTACCGCTGAAAATGCGATGGATCTTATCGCTGGATACGGTATTGGTATCGACATGACGTTACGCGATACTCAGGCGAAACTGAAAGAGAAAGGTTTCCCGTGGGAGAAAGCCAAAGGCTTTGATACCTCATGCCCCATATCACATTTTGTTGCTGCGGATCAGATCAGCGACCCGCACGATTTAGCCATCAAGCTCAGTGTTAACGGTCACATTCGTCAAGACTCTACAACTGGGTGCATGATTCGACGTATTCCCGAAACCATCGCCGCCATCACTGAAGGATTTACTCTCGAACCGGGAGATATCATCCTTACTGGTACCCCTGCAGGTGTTGGTCGAGTTGTCAGCGGTGACACCATGTCGACCATGATCGAAGGGGTGGGCACGCTTGAGGTCAGTGTAAAATGATAACCAAGGGTAAACCATCCATCGCCCTCATTGGCCCCGGCCGTTTAGGCCAAGCGGTGATGGCGCTACTGCGCCAACAGGGCTACCCCATTACGGCCATTGTCGGCCGTGATCGGCAGCGTACAGCTGAGGCGGCGCGATTTATCGGTGCCGAACTGATGGCAACCACCGATATTAACCGTTGTGCCCCTGCTGACATTATCCTTATTGCCACGGCGGATGATCAACTTGCCCAGATTGCTGAACAACTAACCTCAACCGTGCCGCTGCGTGTAACAACACTGCTCATACACTGTAGTGGCCTGCACACTGCCGACGTTCTCAAACACTCTGCAACCGTGGTTCAGCCTACCTTGGCCATGCATCCACTGCAAACATTTGCCAGTGGTGAGCAAGGAAAGGACAGCCTGCCAGGATGTTATTTCTCCCTTGAAGGAGATGCCGCAGGGATTGAACAAGGTCAACAAATTGTTGCGGATTTAGGTGGCGAATCGTTCACCATTGACGGGGCATATAAGGCTCGCTACCACGCGGCAGCCTGTATGGCATCGAACTTTGTCACCACCTTGATCGACAGTGCGGGCAAGATACTCAGTCAATGCAACCCGCAACAAGAGCTACCTGTGGCGGTTCTTGGCCCACTCATTCGAACCGCTGTGGAAAACACTCTTGCTCTGGGTGCGGAAGCCGCTTTGACGGGGCCAATTGTTCGTGGTGACGATGGCACGGTAAGTCGCCACATCGGTCAACTGCAACACCACCACCCTGATCTCGTTGCCCTGTATCAACAATTAGGGGAAAAAACCGTTGAACTGGCCCAACGCTCAGACCGGCTCGATACAACAAAAGGGGAGAAAATTTTAGAACTTTTAGCTCACGCTGAGCAAACAAAGTAAAAGAAATAAATTATCTCTTGCGAAACACCACCACATCGGCACCGTAAAAGTCGCATTCAGCATGCCAATGCTGCGCTAACCACAGAAAGGTCTGCCGAGAAAAAAAACGGACATGGGTCGGATCATTTTTGTAATGCCAACGTTCAAAAGCCTGCACATCAGTGACCATTTTAGTCATCACGCCGAGTACCCCACCCGAATTCAGATGCGACCATAACCGCTCCAACTCCTCACCGAGTTGATGGACATGCTCAACCACTTCAGTGGTGGTAATAAAATCGTATGAACCTTGCCACACCGACGGATCATTGGCGTAAAAATGATCATAAATCGCCATACGACACCCCACCTCTTCAAACATCAATGACAAGGTTGGCCCAGGGCCACTGCCAAAATCTAACCCATAAGATTTAGGCGAAATTTCGGCCATGACTGGATCGAATAAGCGACTTAAAAACTGACGATACCCTTGATCAGCAGGATTATTTTGATGCTGGTCATAGACCTTTTTCTCTTCGTCAGCCGACAAGAACTCTAACGAATCAACGAAAACCAAATAGCAGCACTGGCATTCATAATAGCTTCGACGTGAATCTCGCGCATAGGGCTCAATATCGGTTTTCGCGCACAACGGGCAGTACATTATTTTCTTCACCATTCACTCCACAAAAAAAGCCCCTAATAAGGGGCTTTCAGAATGTTGACATTGTTTGCTACGGAACCATAGTTTTTAATACATTTGCGCTAGAGATTTCTTTGCATAGCCACGCAATTTACGACCACCTTCCGCTTGTATCTTTTCAAGGGTTGGCCGATATTTGCTATCTCCTGTTGCACCAAGAGCCTTAATCATCCATGCCATTGCATCAACGTGGTCACGGTTTTTTGTTCGAATGTTAAACCCTTTAAGCAAATACTCTTCGACAACATCCATCACCTCAGGGCCAAACATTTGCGCGCGAATGATCCGTTTCGCCGCATCACGCTGTGCTAAGGGGTTCTGACTTTTGATTTGCTTTACATAGGTTTCTGCATCACGCTCATTATATTGATATGGCGCATCAACATTAATCGATACGTATGGATACGCTTGAACTGACGGAACAACGGCAAACATAACGGTTACAAATAGTGCGATAAATGTGTATTTCATAGCGTTTATTGAATCCTCCAGAATAAATTTAAATGGACACCAAAGAGGTCACACAACTTCTGTGTGAATGAACTTTATCTCGGTCCAACATGAGTTAAAACTTATACCATATCCACATACGAAGAGAAACCTTTCACAATAATCTCACAAAAAAAGGCATCCGGTTACCCAGATGCCTTTCAGAATACTATCGATTCGACACAACGTGCCGAGTGAGATTACTGCTCTTCGAGAAGAACGGCATGTGCCGCTGCAAGACGAGCAATCGGTACACGATATGGGGAACATGAAACATAATCGAGACCAATTTTATGGCAGAAGATGACACTTGAAGGCTCACCACCGTGCTCACCACAGATACCGAGTTTAATGTCAGGGCGTGTTTCACGACCTTTTTGGCACCCCATCTCAACGAGGAAGCCAACACCATCTTGATCGATGGCAACAAATGGGTCTTCTGGGAAGATCTCTTGCTCAACATACAGTGGCAAGAACTTACCCGCATCATCACGCGATAGACCATAAGTTGTTTGAGTCAGGTCGTTGGTACCGAATGAGAAGAAATCCGCCTGCTCAGCAACCTGGTCAGCGGTAATGGCTGCACGAGGTAGCTCGATCATAGTACCGACGAGATATTCAACTTTAACACCGTATTCAGCGATCACCGCATCAGCGACTTTCACTGCATTGGCCCGTAAGATCTCAAGCTCTTTCACGCCACTGATCAGTGGGATCATGATCTCAGGAACAATATCGAACCCTTCATCTTTAATCAACGTGCATGCCGCTTCCATAATGGCGCGTACTTGCATGTCATACACTTCAGGGAAGGTGATCCCTAAACGGCAACCACGGTGACCGAGCATTGGATTAAATTCGTGAAGGAATTCAACCTTTTGCTTCAATTTGTCAACAGACACATTCATGCTCTGCGCCAAACCTTCAATATCTTTATCAGTGTGAGGCAAGAACTCGTGCAATGGTGGGTCTAACAGGCGGATAGTAACAGGGAGGCCCTTCATTTCACGGAACAGACCGAGGAAGTCTTCACGCTGCATACCGATGATTTTTGCCAAAGCCAACTTACGGCCATCGAGATCCTCAGCAAGGATCATCTCACGTACCGCCATGATACGATCAGCATCAAAGAACATGTGCTCTGTACGACATAGGCCAATTCCTTCGGCACCAAACTCACGGGCAACCTTGGCATCAGCAGGCGTATCGGCGTTAGTGCGAACCTTCATACGACGGATCTGATCGACCCACCCCATGAGAACACCAAATTCACCGGTTAATTCAGGTTGAACGGTTGGTACGGTTCCACTCATCACTTCACCGCTAGAACCATCAAGAGTGATAATATCACCTTTGTTAAACACCTTACCTGAACGATCGGTAAACTGTTGTGTCTCGTAGTTGATTTTTATTTCGCCACAACCTGAAACACAGCACTTACCCATACCACGGGCAACAACAGCCGCGTGAGATGTCATACCACCACGAGCGGTTAAGATACCTTGAGCCGCATGCATACCATGAATATCTTCAGGGCTGGTTTCAACACGAACCAAGATAACTTTTAAGCCAAGCTTACTGGCTTCTTCTGCCTCATCCGCTGAGAAAACAACCTCACCCGATGCTGCACCCGGCGATGCAGGAAGACCTTTAGCAATGACATCTTTTTTCGCTACAGGGTCAAGAGATGGGTGAAGCAGTTGATCGAGCTGCTCAGGAGCCACACGCATAACGGCTTCCTTCTCGGAGATCAGCCCCTCTTTAACCATATCAACAGCAATGTTCACTGCCGCTTTAGCCGTACGCTTACCATTACGGGTCTGCAACATAAACAAGCGACCTTTTTCAATGGTAAACTCGATATCTTGCATATCACGATAATGCTTCTCAAGTTTTTGCTGAATCACCATCAACTGGTCGTAGCTTTCAGGCATCACCTCTTCCATTGAAGGAAGGGTGCCATCGCTACCCGCTTTGTTGATCGGTTGCGGAGTACGGATACCCGCAACAACATCCTCACCCTGAGCGTTGATCAAGAACTCACCAAAGAACAGGTTTTCACCCGTTGATGGGTTACGGGTAAAGGCAACACCAGTGGCACAATCATCACCCATGTTACCAAATACCATGGATTGAACCGTAACAGCAGTACCCCACTCAGCAGGGATGTTGTTCAGACGACGATAGGTGATCGCACGCTGATTCATCCATGAACCGAAGACCGCACCAATCGCGCCCCACAATTGTTCTTGTGGATCGTTAGGGAAAGCCTCACCCAACTCTTCAGTATATTTATTTTTAAACAGACCAACCAACTCTTTGAGATCCGCAGCAGTCAGAGCCGTATCCTCTTCAACGCCACGATCCTCTTTCATATTTTCAAGGATATCTTCTAGGAGCTCGCCATCAAGATTCTTAACAACGTTGGCGTACATTTGTATAAAGCGACGATAGGAATCGTAGGCAAAACGCTCATCACCGCTAAGCTTAACGATGCCTTGAACGGTTTGATCATTCATACCGAGGTTAAGAACGGTATCCATCATCCCTGGCATGGAAGCACGAGCACCAGAACGAACAGAGAGTAATAATGGACGCTCAGCATCGCCGAACTTTTTGTCCATCAACTGCTCCATCTCAGTGAGCTTTGCAAAAACTTGATCTTTCAATCCCTCAGGATAGTTGCGATCATTTTTATAATACTCGTTACACACCTCTGTGGTGATACTGAATCCTGCTGGAACGGGTAGACCAATTGAGGTCATGTCCGCTAGGTTTGCCCCTTTACCACCCAACAAGTTCTTCATTTCGCCTGTGCCTTCAGCTTTACCGTCGCCAAAGAAATACACGTACTTGACTGACATCAGTCTTCCTCCTCACAAAAAAGTTGATTAATCAAAACGAACGAGCTACGCATCAATACCCTCTTACGCAGCAATACGAGAAAAATCGGCCAAACCAGCAAATAAGCCAGCTACCTGAGTCAGCAATGCCAAGCGATTGGTCTTAACCGCTTCGTCTTTGGCCATAACCATAACACCATCAAAGAAGGCATCTACAGCTGGTCGCAACGTTGCAATGCTACGCAATACTTCGGGATAATCCCCACTAGCCATTAAGCGAGTAACATCCTGCTGAACGCGTTGTAACTCAGTAAATAACTCTTTTTCACAAACCTCTTCGAAAGTACTTTCGACAACGGCATCGGTTACACCCCCCTTAATGATGTTCCCAACACGTTTAAACGTTGCTGCCAGTGCTTCAAAGTCTTGCTGTTTTTTCATTGCCGACAACGCTTCAACACGTTGGCGTGCATCAATAACATCATCAAATCCTGCACTAAGAACCGCCTCAACCACATCAGAAGGGAACCCTTGTCCAGTCAACATATTAACAAAACGCAAACGGATAAACTCAACCACTTCTGCCGTAACCTCGGCAGCACTACGATTAAGTTTTTCCTCTAGTTGGTCAACAGCTTGAGCCACAAGAGTCGGCAACGAGATGCGGAAATCACGATCGAGAATAATGTTGAGAATACCGATGGTGCAACGGCGAAGCGCGTAAGGGTCAGCCGTACCTGTCGGGATAAGACCAACACCAAAGCAACCACAAACGGTGTCAATTTTATCGGCTAACGAAACAAAGGCACCAACATTATCACTCGGTAGATCACCACCTGCTTGAATCGGCAAGTAATGCTCAAAAATTGCTGTAGCAACGCGTGGATCTTCTCCCTCAATTTTAGCGTATTCACGCCCCATAATTCCCTGTAGTTCAGGGAACTCATAGACCATTCCCGTCTCAAGGTCACACTTACACAGTGTGGCAGCGCGGCGAGTGAGATCGAGGCAACTGGGATCCAGTTGATTAGCAAGGGTTTCAGCTAAAATTGTAAAGCGTTGTACTTTGGCGTAACTGGTGCCGAGTTTCGCTTGATAGACCACGCTTTTAAGAGCTTCGAGGCGTGATTCGAGGGACTTCTTTTGGTCTTCTTTCCAAAAGAACATTGCATCAGCTAAACGTGCACGTAACACCCGCTCATTACCTTTAACAACAACACTTGGATCTTTAGGACGGGTGTTGGAGATAGTGATAAACTTTGGTAATAAACGTCCTTGATCATCAACAAGAGTGAAATAACGCTGATGCTCTTTCATGCTGGTGATCAGCAACTCATCGGGCAGTTGCAAAAACTCTTCATCAAAGCTACCACATAGCGGAGTAGGATCTTCAACAAGGTAAGCAACCTCTTCAAGAAGTCCTTCATCCACATTAAGATCGCCACCCTCTTCACGAGCAACACGCCCAATTTCACGAGCAATAATTTCCTTGCGCTCAGCAGGATCAACAATGATGAAATGCTCACGGGCCTTGGCAACAAAATCTTCAAGTCCTGTTACAGCGAAAGCTTGAGGGGACATAAAGCGGTGACCGAACGATTCGTTACCACTGGTTAATTCACCGTAGCTAAAAGGAACCACTTCACCACCAAACAGTGCAACCATCCAGTGCATTGGGCGAGCAAAACGGATGTCGAGATCTTTCCAGCGCATCGATTTTTTAAAAGACAAACTCGATACAATTTTCAACAGCATCGCTGGTAGTTCATCGCATACGGGTTGTCCTTCGATCACCTTGGAAAGAAAGAGATAACTTCCTTTATCCGTCTCAATTTGGCTCAGTTCTGAAACCTCAACACCGTTAGAACGAGCAAAACCTTGGGCCGCCTTGGTTGGGTTACCGTCAGCATCGTAAGCAACTTTTAAAGAGGGGCCAGTGAGACTCAACTCTTGGCGTTGTTGCTGTTCAGCCACATCAGCTACTGACAACACCAAACGACGTGGTGTTGCATAGGTCGTAACAGCACCAAATTCAACCCGTGCAGCCGTTAATTCTTTACGAATCATCCGCTCTAGATCACGCATTGCAATCGGTAACATTCCAGCAGGAATCTCTTCAGTACCTAATTCCAGAAACAGTTCTTTGGACATCGCATTTACTCCATGTACGTTCCGATGAGAGTCTCTCACCGACAACCTATAAAGTACAAACCACGGTTAGACCGTGGTTTATGGATAATTTTAATTATTTTTCAGCAGAGGGAACCCTAAACGTTCACGCTGGACGACATAACCTTCAGCACATAATCGTGACAGATTTCGCACTCGACCGATATAGTGAGCACGCTCTGTGACCGAAATTGCGCCGCGAGCATCCAGTAAGTTAAACGCATGCGACGCCTTCATGACAAAGTCATACGCAGGGAAAACCAACTCTTTTTCTGCCAGTTGAATACACTCTTTCTCGTACATATCAAAGAGTTGGAACAACATTGTCGTATCCGCTTCTTCAAAGTTGTACGCTGAGAACTCAACTTCAGTTTGGTGATGGATATCACCATATTTAACACCATTGGCCCATTCAAGGTCGTAGACATTATCAACGCCTTGAATATACATCGCGATACGCTCGCAGCCATAAGTGATCTCACCAGGAATTGGCTTCAGATCGATACCACCAACTTGCTGGAAATAGGTAAACTGAGTGATCTCCATCCCGTCGAGCCATACTTCCCAACCAAGTCCCCAAGCACCCAGTGTTGGCGACTCCCAGTCGTCTTCAACAAAACGGATATCGTGGCAGGCAGGATCAATACCGAAGCTACGCAGTGAATCAAGATAGAGATCCTGAATATTCAATGGTGCAGGTTTCAGGATGACCTGGAACTGGTAATAATGTTGTAACCGATTCGGATTTTCACCGTAACGACCATCGGTAGGGCGGCGAGAAGGCTCTACGTAAGCTACGTTCCAAGGCTCTGGACCGAGAGAACGTAAGAATGTCGCCGGATTGAAAGTACCGGCCCCTTTTTCCATATCATAAGGCTGTTGAATAATACACCCTTGCTGCGCCCAATAATTCTGTAACGACAAAATCAGATCTTGAAATGTCACAATAAAACCTCCGAGAAAGCTACCAACAAACCGTAGAATACGGAAAAAAGTCAAAAGTGGGGAGGGCAAATACTCACCAAACAAACCATCCCTAAGTAAAACCAAAATTACTAGCCTATTCTCTTAGCCACTGTCAAGGCAAAACGGCCTACAGCGGCTTTATAACGCCTGTTGTAGTTGATTGAGAAACTGCTCACTTTTCAACGTTCGACCAATATTCAAATTAAGGACATGGCGCATAATTGCTCCCCCCTGTTGCAACGTTTCATCACTGAGGCGAATTCCTGCAAACTGTGTCGCCTCCACCCGCAGTAAGCGCACCAAACTGCCCAAGGTTGTCGATGCGACTGGCACACCAACACCATCAGGAGCACAGCGAGGACACACCGTGCCACCACGATGCCCATCAAAACGCAACAAATCGTCCTGCAACGGCTGCCAACAACAAGCACAATGGCCGATATGGGGCAACAGCCCAGCAAGTTCCAGTAAGCGTAATTCAAGCAACAGACGCGCGACAGCGAAAGATTCAGCTTCAGGCAGGTGAGAAAGAAACGCTACGACAATGCGATAGAGATCGTCAACAGGCTGCTCTTCGGGTAACAACACCGAAACCAACTCACAGCCGTAGGCCGCTAACGCTAATGCATCAAGATCGGTAACAAGGGGAGTTGCAGCTTCGAGCAATTCAATTTCAGCTAGTTGTGGCATTCCAGCGCGACGGCGTTGCTGCCAAATGACCCGAATGCGATTAAAGGGCTGCAACGCACCACCGAAACGGCGACGACTATTGCGCGCATTACGCGCAAACGCACTATAAACTCCGTGCTCTTTAGTTAGCAACGATACGATGCGATCCGCCTCACCATAATTGGTGTAACGTAAAATAATCGCTTCGCAGGGTTCGTCATCAATCATGAGAACTCAACTTAGTGAAGTCGATCAATGAACATGGTTGCGGTACCAAAATAGATTAAGATACCCGTAATATCGTTTGCCGTCTGGACAAACGGGGTTGATGCAATCGCTGGGTCAACACCAATTCGCTTAAAAAAGGCTGGAGCCAACACGCCCATGCAGGCGGCAACAGTCATTGCAGTCACCATGGCGACACCAACAACTAAACCAAGATAAATATTTTGATGCCAAATGGTGGCAATACCAGCAACGGTCAGGCCACACACGGCCCCCATAATGATACCAACCCTGAGTTCCTTCAAGAACACCTGCCTCAAGGTCGTGAAATCGATTCGTCCCGTAGCAAAACCGCGGACGACAATCGTTGCTGACTGCCCACCGACATTACCGCCCATACCAGTAATAACAGGAATAAATGAGATCAGTGCAATCACCTCTTTTAGAGTCAACTGGAACCACCACATTAAGTAACCAGTCACCACGCCACCAAACAAGTTCACAATCAGCCATGGCAAGCGTAAACGAGCAATTTTGAATGACTTATAGCCATACATTAACTCCTCTTCGCTGGCACCAGCCATCTTATAGATATCTTCCGTTGCTTCTTGACGCATAACATCAATAACGTCATCAACGGTGATGATACCCAACAGTTTGTTTTGATCATCGACAACGGGGATAGCTAAAATATTGTATTTTGCAACCTGCTGCGCAACCTCTTCCTGATCGGTATCAACGCGAACACTGATCACATCTTCCGAAACGATATCTCGCAAACAGCGGCCAGCAGGAACCGTAAGCAATTGTCGCAGCGACAATACGCCAACCAAGTGGTTATGCCGGTCAGTGACATAAACATAGAAAACCATTTCGACATCGTCAGCCCCCTGAAGGGCCTCAATGGCATCTTTGGCTGTAATATCTTCACATAGGGAGAAAAATTCGGTGGACATGATTCCACCAGCACTATCCTCCTGATACTGCATAAGGTTTTCGATCTCTTCAGAGCAATCATCCTGCATGCTACCGAGGATTTCATCCGCTAACTCCTCAGGCATATTTTGGATAATATCAACCGCGTCATCGTGTGACATGTGCTGGAGAACATTAACAATAGTTTCTTTTTCAATCTGTTCGAGCAGTAACGCACTAACGCCGTGCTCAATCTCTGACAGAACCTCAGCTGCCGTATCAACATCCTCCAACATATGGAACAAAATGCTCTGCTCTTTCAAATCTAAATAGCGAAATAGATGAGCAATGTCAGCGGGGTGAGTTTTTTTCAGTAAATTGTCGATATTGGTATGCGCGCCACGACGAATTAATTTTTTTATCGTATCGAGCAACATTTGAATTTTTTGTTCCATAACAGCCTCCAGAAGTCAAACAGCAGAACCCATCATGTTTATCAATAAATATCCAAATAGGCAACACCTGAACCTGCGTGAGGACAGATTCTAAACATTTAAACAATGACGTGCTCTGCGGGACCTCGGCGACAAATAACTTGACCGCAAGGGGCCATTCTAATAGTTTTACTTTTTCTTATGAGCTATAAATAGCTTAACGAATGACTTCATACACTTTTAAAGGCGAAAGACAACGACATGAAAAACACCATTACAAAACTAGTCACAATAGCCGTCTTCTTACTCTCGGCCACCATTGCCACAGCAAACACAGGGCCAGACTCGGTCACCTACGCCCAGGAATCCAGCAAAGGGCCTGTTATTTTTGACCACGAAAGTCATGCTGACTTTGTCGAAAGCAGTTGCGACAACGCTGCTTGCCATGGTTCGTCGGACGTAAGAACAAAAATTATTCTAAACAAAAAAACCGCTCACGGTAAAATGTGTCGAACTTGCCATAGCCATACGAACAAAATTGAAGGTGAAGTGATCGCTCCAATCAAGTGTTCGGAGTGTCATCTACTCGGCGATGCCGCACCAAAACTTTGCCGCGACGGACGACAATCTAGTGACTGTAAAACGTGTCACAAATAAAAGAAAACAACCAACTACTGCAACAGTGCGCGGTTTTTTGATAAATCCTGTACAATTTTCATCTTGACCCCATTTAAAAATTCATCTAAGTTTACACGGTTGAAATTTTATTTTCTAAGGAGGAAAACATGAAAAAACTGATCGTTGCTCTAATGTTGGTTGCGTTTGCAGCCTCTACCGCTCTTGCTGCTGACGTTGTAACCTACGCAGAAGGTTGCAAAAAAGGTGCAGTAACTTTTGACCATGCAATGCACGGAACAAAAGTTGTTGACAGCTGTGCAAATGCTGCATGCCACGGCGATGCGGCTCCAGGTCCAATTGCTGTAGACAAAAAGACTGCTCACAAAGATCTCTGCAAGACTTGCCACAAAGGCAATGCAGGACCTACTAAGTGTGATGGTTGCCACATTAAGTAAGCCGACATTTCGACTTACTCTGCTATAAAAAAAGCGAAGCCAATTGGCTTCGCTTTTTTTTTAAATATCCTCCTCAACACTCTGCCACGATAGAGAACCCATTGAACTTTCTGGAGTGACACTATGAAGAGCAGCACTGATCCAGCAAAAAACCATCCCAAGTCCAACTGGCGTCATCGGCTCCATGAAATTATCTTTGAAGCCGAAACACCTGCGGGAAAAATCTTTGACGTTCTACTCATCATTTGTATCATCAGTAGCATCATTGTCGTCATGGTGGACAGTGTCTCCTCGTGGCACCAAAGTCTTGGCAACTACCTCATTGCCGCAGAGTGGGTATTTACCATTCTGTTCACCATTGAATACCTTCTACGGCTATCCTGCATTGGCCGTCCCGCTAAGTATGCGACTAGTTTTTTTGGCATCGTCGACCTAATGGCCATCATCCCTAGTTACCTTGGTCTCTTTTTCCCTGGGACAGAATACCTCCTTGTCATTCGTGTACTAAGAATCTTACGGGTATTTCGTGTCCTTAAACTCGTACAATATATTGATGAAGCCGAACACCTACTCGAAGCCCTTCGTGCCAGCGGACGCAAGATCGCCGTCTTTCTTTTTGCCGTTGGTACCCTTGTGGTGATCTGTGGTTCACTTATGTATGTTGTAGAGGGGGAGGCAAACGGTTTTACCAGCATTCCACGCAGCATCTACTGGGCAATTGTCACCCTTACTACTGTAGGCTACGGTGACATTTCACCACAAACAAATATCGGGCAAGCCTTTGCTTCGGTCATTATGATTTTAGGATATGGCATCATCGCCGTTCCAACAGGAATTGTTACCGTCGGACTGAGCCAAGTTCGTAACAGGAAAGTAACAACGACATCGTGCCCTGAATGCAGCAGTGAAGGCCATGACCACGATGCGATCTACTGTAAGGATTGCGGCTCACAGCTCTAAACGCAACAAAGCCACCCCCATGACAACACAGAAAGTGGCTTTGTTAAGTAAAACAACTTCAACTCACCGCGACAAATGCGATAAGAACTAAACGACTACAAACCACCTTCAACTGTGGCAGGCTCGGCTACTTCTTCAGCACCAGTAAGAACCTTCAATAGCTCGACCTCAAAAACTAACACAGAATTAGGCGCGATCACTCCACCCATTTCCTGCTCACCGTAAGCAAGCTCTGAAGGGATCACCAACTGCCACTTTGAACCTTCTGACATTAATTGCAACGCCTCAGTCCAACCAGCAATAACACGCGAGACAGGAAACTCTGCGGGTTGACCACGGTCGTATGAGCTATCAAAGGGAGTACCATCAACAAGCGTACCGCGATAATGAACCTGTACAACATCCTCAGCTGAAGGCTTACGGCCTGTACCCTCAGTGATTACTTTATACTGCAAACCACTCTCAAGAGTAACAACGCCCTCTTTTACTTTATTTTCTTCAAGAAAAGCTGTACCTGAAGCGATACTTTCTTGCGCCAAGGCTACGGCCTTCTTCTGTTGTTGCTCCATCATGTACTGTTGAAACTCTGTCATCGTTGCCGCAATTTGCTCTTGGGTCAAGCGTGGCTCGCTGCCACTTTGAGCATCATTAAGGCCAGCAAGAACGATTGCCACATCCAAACTAAACTCGTTGTCATTAAAGTTTTTGGCCACATCGTAACCAACACTATAGCTTACTCGCTGATTCAACGTATCGAGAGTAACATCTGCACTTTTTTTCTCTTCATTACAACCCGACAATGCCAACACGGAAGCGACGAGTAAAATTAACCATTTACGCATAAAGTAATCCCTTTTTTTGCTAAAGTTTAAATAAACAACTGAATCAAACACGGTGAGCAACAACAGCTCGTTTCTGTCCTCAACAAATTGTTGGTTCATGTTAAAAAAACATGACCAAAGTACATTTTGCGTATAGACTTGCCAACATAAAATCGTCCATCGTTTTATTTAGGAGCTATTTTCATGACCATGCGTATCCCCCTGCTGTTGATTCTACTGACACTCACCTGTGCATCTGCGCAGGCTCAACCCGGCTTAGTCAATATTGCCGTGAGCGTTGCACCGCAAAAGTATTTAGCCCAACAAATCGCTGGCGAACATGCCACCGTACGCATTATGATTAAAGCAGGACAAAGCCCAACAACATGGGAGCCGTCTCCTCGTGAGATGGCGCAATTTGCGTCAACGGATCTCCTTTTTTCGGTGGGTGTCCCGTTTGAAAGTATCTGGTTGCCACGCCTACAAAAAAACTTTCCTGAATTAATTATTTATGACCCACGCCAGAACATCACCTTACGCTCAATACAGGGACATCACCACCACGACCAGCATGGCGCAACTGACGGTTCCAGCGAGCACGAGCTTGATCCCCATATTTGGCTAGATCCACTACTTGATATTCAAATGGCAGAGAACATGCTCCATGCGTTAATTGAAATCGATCCAACAAATCAGCACTACTACGAGCAGCGCTTTCAACTATTATCGAAGGAACTTACCCAACTCCACCTTGAGATTGAAACCCTTTTGAAACCTTACCACTCTCACTATTTCATGGTCTTCCACCCATCGTGGGGCTATTTTGCCCAACGCTATCATTTGGAACAAATGGCCATTGAACTCTCAGGCAAAGAACCAAAGGGCGCCCAGCTTGCTGAGATTACTCATCATGCTAAAGAGAAAGGGATCGCTGCGATCTTTATCCAAAAACAATTTAGCCAAAAAGCCGCGCTAACTATCGCCGAGCAAATTAATGCCAAAGTGATCCCTCTTGACCCCTTAGCTGAAGATCTTCCACTCATGTTGCGAACCACCGCTAACAAGCTAAGCCACGCACTGGAGGCCGCATGCCCGCCCTCATCACACTAAAAGATGTCAGCTTTAGCTATGATGATCGACTAATTATAGAAGGGATAAACCTCAGTCTCAACGAGCGTGATTTCCTCGGCGTTGTTGGACCAAATGGCGGCGGAAAAAGTACGATGCTCAAGTTAATTTTGGGATTACTGACCCCTGACCACGGGCAAATTAGTGTTTTTGGCAAACCGCCAAACCTTACGCGAACACGTCTTGGCTATGTCCCACAATTTGCCACCTTCGATAGCGCTTTCCCGATTACGGTTCTCGACACCGTGCTGCAAGGGCGCCTCGGCAAGACGCGATCATTGCTCGGCTACAGTAAACAAGATCACGCAATTGCTCAACAAGCGATGATTGAAGCAGACGTTGAATCACTGCAAAAACGTGCCATGACTGCCCTATCGGGTGGCCAACGGCAACGTGTTTTAATCGCTCGCGCGCTGGCATGCGAACCCGAGATTCTACTCCTCGACGAACCGACAGCCAACATCGACCCACACCATGGCGAGACGATTTTTGAACTTCTGCATCGCCTACATGAGCGGATCACCATGATTCTTATTTCGCACGATGTTGGCTTTGTCTCGCGCTCCGTCACCCGAGTAGCGTGTTTAAACCGCACCCTCGTTTGCCACGCAACCTCCCCCGTAGACAGCAACAGCATTAACCATCTCTATTCAGGGCCAGTGAGTGTTATTCACCATGACACCCGCTTGTCACCCGAGGACAAACAGTGAGTTTTTTTAACGCCCTACTCGAACATACATTTTTGCAACACGCCTTGTTTGGCGGCCTGCTAGCTAGCCTCGCCTGCGGCGTTATTGGCTCATTTGTTGTCGTACGTCGTATTGGTTACATGGCTGGCGGCATTGCTCATGCGATTTTAGGTGGTATGGGGATTGCTTACTTTATGGGCCAGCAACCCATGAGCGGCGCCCTCATCAGTGCTCTTATTGCCGCAATCATCATCAGTCGTGTTAGCCACGTTAGCAAGAATGGCCACCACCAAGAAGACACCATTATTAGTGCCCTATGGGCTGTTGGCATGTCCCTTGGTATCATTTTTATTGCCAAAACACCCGGCTACAACGTTGACCTTATGAGCTACCTATTCGGCAACGTATTGATGATCTCATCCAGCGACTTATTACTTATCGCCTTTCTCGACGCTGGCGTACTACTTTTCACCCTACTCTACTACAAACAACTCCTTGCCCTGTGTTACGATCCCGAATTTGCGGGGCTACGCGGCATTCGTGTTGAATGGTTAAACACTCTTCTGCTGTGCATGGTGGCCATTACCGTTGTTATTCTGATACAAATTGTTGGTTTAATTTTGGTCATTGCCATGCTAACTCTACCTGCGGCAACAGCTCGACTGAGAGCGGCAACTCTCATGGGGATGATGATTCTTGCAACCATTCTTGGCATAGTGATCACCAGTGGTGGACTCCTTGTATCCTATAACTACGATCTGCCAACAGGTGCAACGACAGCCCTAATTTCGGGACTTATATATCTTTGCGCAGCGCTTCTTCCTTTGCGAAAATCGAGCAGTTAAAATTGATAACAATTCTCATTACCACTTGACCACACACACGCCACACGCTAATATAGATGAAAATAACAGTTAAAAGTTGCTTCACACCCTGAATTTCGAGATAGTTATGTGCCCATTATCACAATGCAAAAGCGGTGATACCGTTTACATCAAAGGATTTACTGGTGGCTCAAAGCTACGCGGTAAGCTGCACTCTATGGGATTAATGCCCGGTGAGGCCCTTGAAGTGATCTCAAGTAATTGTGGACCACTTGTCGTACAAACCAAAGGGGTTAAATTGGCAATAGGTTGCGGCATGGCTGAAAGCATAATGGTTTCCTGCCAGTGCTCCTGTGAACGCGGTGGCCCCTGCTGCCAAAACTGATCAGCTTAAAGCCCTTCCCACTGCTGCACGAATTGACTAGAAATTATTCTTGCCATTGATTATGCTAAAAAACTTACAATAGTTTGAGTCAAACAAGTAAAGAAAGACCTTTCATTCTAAGCAGCGTGCTGCCTTTCGCCACGGATTGTCGATGTATATAGATTACTTTGGTTTAAACAGTAAGCCATTCTCCATTGCCCCGGACCCGCATTATCTTTACATGAGTGAACGTCACCGCGAAGCCTTGGCCCATCTAATTTACGGCTTACAAACAGATGGCGGCTTTGTGTTGCTAACAGGTGAAGTGGGAACAGGCAAAACGACCATTTGCCGCTGCCTACTTGAACAGATACCTGAAAAGACCGAAATTGCTTTCGTTCTCAACCCTAAACTCACCGTGGCCGAACTCCTCGCAACAATCTGTGATGAACTCGGGATTAACTATCAAAAAAGCAATATCAGCATCAAAGTCTTTATTGATGCCATCAACCACTACCTTCTCGATACCCACGCTCAAGATCAAAAAACAGTGCTCATTATTGACGAAGCGCAAAACCTCTCCATTGATGTTCTCGAACAGATTCGCCTGTTAACCAACCTCGAGACCAACAAAACAAAACTACTGCAAGTGATCATGTTGGGTCAGCCAGAGCTGAAAGAGAAACTCGCCAAGCCAGAGATGCGGCAACTCGCCCAACGTATCACAGCCCGCTACCATCTTGAGCCATTATCAGCTCAAGAGATGACGAGCTACATCACTCACCGTTTGGCGATAGCGGGTGTTGAACGCCCACTATTTACCTCGGCAACAATTCGTAAACTCTATCGTCTCAGCGGTGGCGTGCCACGGCTCATCAATCTACTCTGTGATCGTGCGCTTCTGGGAGCCTATGTCCAAGAACAAAACGTCGTCAAACCAAAACTACTCAGCCTCACGGCAAAAGAAGTCTTTGGCGATAAAAACATACCAACATCTCAACCTGCGGCGACGCATTGGCTACGCAACTCGATTGTAATCCTTTGCATCACCACATTTGCTGGCATAGCGGGATATCTGTACCAATCACAAACACCACAGGTTGCCGTTAAAGCAGCACAACAAAAACTACAATCAGAACCCATCGCAAAAATTCAACCTGCACCACCAGCACCATTAGCCCTTAATTATCCTGAAGAACTCTCAATTCACAACAGTTTAGCGCACGCGCAACAGCAACTATTTACCCTCTGGGGCGACAACAACTACCAATTGCAAACCCTTGTTGGAGATTATGCATTACAAAACGGCCTACGCTACCTAACAAAGCGCGGTAGCCTTGGTATGTTGCGCCGCCTCAATCGGCCCGCAGTGCTAACCTTAACCAACTTATATGGCCAAGTATTTTACGCAACCCTCACTAAGCTTTCACACGATACGGCTACGTTTAATTTCGGCCCAAGCAGCCAAACGGTTGCACTAAACGACTTAATCAATCAATGGGATGGAGAATTTTCACTCTTATGGAAACCACCCAACGATTACAGCAGCGCCATCCACCCAAATGATAATGGTGCCATGGTTTTATGGCTTGAGCGTCAGTTTGCCCAAATGATGCAACGCACACCCAACCAAGATCCCGAACTAAAACTTGAAGGACTTCTCCTTGAGGACCTCTATCAATTTCAAACAGCACAAGGACTTAAGGCTGACGGGATCGTTGGCCCCATAACCCTAATTCACCTCAACAACACGCTCAATAGCACCCACCCAATGCTAACAAACAACAGGGAGGGCTAACCCGATGTCCTTTATTCTCGAAGCATTAAAAAAGTCAGAAAAAAATCGAAAAAAAAATAGCGCACCAAGCCTTGCCACCCAGCACCAAAGTGCCCCACAAACACCAACAAACCGACCATCATGGATCGGGATACTTGTGTTAACCGTACTACTACTGAACGGCGGTGTTATTCTCTGGTTATTTGGCCCTTGGCAGCAAAACACCCCTAAAACCACTTCGCAAGCCATACAAGCTGCGACCAACATAAACAGTGAAGCAGTAACATCGCCGACCATACCCAGCGCAACACAGGCACAGGCACAGGCACAGGCACAGGCACAGGCACAGGCACAGGCTCAGGCACAGGCACAGGCACAGGCACAGGCTCAGGCACAGGCTCAGGCTCAGGCTCAGGCTCAGGCTCAGGCCCAGGCCCAGGCTCAGGCTCAGGCGCAGGCTCAGGCTCACGCTAAGGCGCAGGCCCAAGCTCACGGTCAGGTTCAGGCCCAATCCCAGGCCCAGTCTCAGGCTCAGGCTCAGGCCCAAGCCCAGACCCAGGCTCACGTTCAGGCCCAGGCTCATGCTCAGGCTCATGCTCATGCTCAGGCTCATGCTCACGCTCGAGATCAGGCTCAGACTCAGG